>Ga0207712_10000067_pt1 | contig 130079 bp, 139 predicted proteins | sample KBSS44metaG_FD_184402 | JGI IMG/M metagenome (GOLD analysis project Ga0207712, IMG submission 184402) | Switchgrass rhizosphere microbial communities from Kellogg Biological Station, Michigan, USA - KBS S4-4 metaG (SPAdes) (version 2) | ecosystem: Host-associated > Plants > Roots >...
CCCAAGCCGCCACCAACGTCTCCACCCTGCTCGATGACCGCGCCTGGGAGCTGGTCTCCCCCCTCGACAAAGGCGGCGGCTCGATCCCGCCCCCCGGGGTGATCTTCGGCGGTGGTGACTTCCAGGCCTCCGCCTCGGGTGAAGGAGTCACCTTCAGCTCGCCCTTCTCCTTTGCCGGCGGGGTGGGGGCACCACCCTTGAGCCAGTACCTCGCCACCCGCGGGGGCTCAGGCTGGTCAACGCAGAACATCTCCCCGTCCCTGCTCTCGGGCAGCTACGGCGATCACCCCGACGGAGCGCCCTACCGGCTCTTCTCCTCAGATCTCTCCAAGGCTCTGCTCTCAAACGGGGAACGCTGCCGCGGGGAAGCCGGCGGCCCCTGCCCGGTCGCCAACCCGCCGCTGCCGGGCTCGGGTGCGCCGGCGGGCTTCAGGAACTACTACCTGCGCAGCGGCTCCTCGTTTGCCTCACTGCTCAGCTCCGCAGCGCTCCTCAACACCGATCGCAGCGCCTCTGAGCTGGAGCTGACTCTGGCTGGCGCCACGCCTGACCTCGCCCACGTCGTCCTCTCCAGCTGCGCCGCTCTCACGACTGACGCGAGCGAAGACCCAGCGCCCGATTGCGCCAGCGCAGCGCAGAACCTCTATGAGTTCTCCGGCGCTGGCCTCAAAGCGCTGAACTTCCTGCCGGGCGATACCACCACCACGCCCGGGGCTGAGCTGGCCGCTCAAGGCGGCGCGATCTCGAGCGATGGCTCACGCGTCTACTTCACCCAAGGTGGCGCGCTTTACCTGCGCGAGGGGAGCACGACCAAGCTCCTGCCCGAAACGGTGGGTGGGGGAGCGGCCTTCCAGGTTGCCTCCAGCGATGGCGCCTTCGCCTACTTCACCAAGGCAGCCCACCTCTATCGCTATTCGGCCTCCGCGCAGACCAGCACCGACCTCACGCCTTCGGGTGGGGTGATTGGAGTGCTCGGCGCCTCCGCCGATGGCTCGGTCGTCTACTACGCCACCGCCTCGGGCCTCTTCCTCTGGAACGGGGGGACGACGAGCGAAGTCACCCCCGGGCCGATCAGCGCCGACAACTTCTCGCCCTCAGCAACCCTCGGCACCGCCCGCGTCAGCGCCGATGGCGCCCACCTGCTCTTCTCCTCGGCCGCCTCGCTCAACGGCTACCCCAACAACGGCAAGGCCGAGCTCTACCTCTACGGCCCACCGAAGGCGGGGGGATCCCCGCGCCTTCTTTGCGTCTCCTGCAAGCCCACCGGGGAAACCGCGGGTGGCTCTGCCTTCGTCCCCGGCACGCTCGCCAACGGCAGCACGCTGATCTATCGGCCGCGGGTGATGAGCGAAGGCGGCAACCGCGTCTTCTTTGAATCCGAAGACAGCCTTTCGGTCCAAGACACCAACAACCGCCGCGACGTCTATGAGTGGGAGGCCCTGGGGGAAGGGAGCTGCACCGTCGACCCCGGCTGCGTGCAGCTGATCTCCGCCGGGCGCAGCTCTCAGCCCTCGAGCTTCATCGACGCCTCCGCCGATGGCTCATCTGCCTTCTTTCTCACCGACGAATCGCTGGTCAGCACCGACCCAGGCTCGACCGACATCTACGTCGCCAGAACAGGCGGTGGCTTTCCCTCACCACCGGGTGGCATCCACTGCGACGGCGATGCCTGCCAGGTATTGCCGGGGGCGCCTGATGACCCGACTCCCGGAACCCAGGTGCCGGGTCCCGCCAACCCACCCGTGCACTTCCCCAAAGCCCACAAGAAGCCGCACAAGCCGAAGCACAAGGGCAAGAACAAGAAGCACACACATAAGAAGAAGCGGGGGAGGGCGGCACGGTGAGCGCTCGCCTTTCAACTCTTCGCATGCTTGGCCTTTGCTTGGGCCTCTTGGCGTCACTTGCCTTCCCGGCTCTCGCAAGCGCCCAGTTCGGCTTCGCCGCCGGTCCTGAAGGCTTCGCGGTCAGCGCCCACGGCGAAGGAGGGGAACCGGCGACCCAGGGCGGCTCTCACCCCGTCGCCCTCACCACGACGGTGAACCTCGAGCCCGGCCCCGAATCCCCGGGCGAACCCGGTGTCCCATTCTCAGAAGGAGATCTGCGCAAGCTGACGCTCGAGCTGCCACCGGGCCTGATCGAAAACCCGGCCGCCGTGCCCCAGTGCGCCCAGGCGGACTTCCGCACCCCCAGGGTCTCTCCCTTTGAAACCTCACTCTCGGGCGAGAGCTGCCCAGATCGCACCCAGATCGGCACGATCACCGTGCGCGGCTCCTTCGGCGGCGGCTCTGAGCGGACCTTCGGCGTCTTCAACCTCATACCGCCACCGGGAACGCCCTCTGAGCTTGGCGCCAGCCCTTATGGCTCGCCGATCACCTTCAGCCCCCACGTGCGCCAGGCAGACGGCGAATACGGCTTGACCCTGCAATCGAGCGACGTCCCCCAGCTGACCAACATCAGTGGCCTCACCTTGAACATCTGGGGTGCCCCCTGGGCGATCCTCCACAACTCCCAGCGCGGCAACTGCCTAAACGAGGAGGAACCAAGCTTCGGCTGGGCCAAATGCTCGGTCGGGCCGCCGAGCGCCAACACGCCGGTTGCCTACCTGACCTTGCCCACCGCCTGTCAGGGCTCGCTTGTGCTCAGCGCCACCGCGACCTCCTGGGAAGGGGCGAGCGATACGCGCTCCGCCCCGATCTCAAACCTCTCCGGCTGCGCCAAATCGCCCTTCGAACCACAAGCGGCGGGGATCGTGATCAACCCCCGCGCCGCTTCTCCCTCTGGCTTTGACTTCGACCTCTCCGTCGATCAGTCGGGCTTCCTCGAACGCCAGGCGATCGCCCCCTCGCCGGCCCGAAAGGCGGTGGTCGCCCTGCCCGACGGCCTCACGATCAACCCCTCGGTTGGCGCTGGCCTTGGCGTCTGCTCTCCCTCCCAATACGCGTCAGAGACGCTCACCTCCCTGGAAGGCTCTGCCTGCCCCAACGAATCGAAGATCGGTGACTTCACGGTGAAGACGCCACTTTTGCCGGAAACGATCAACGGCTCGCTCTTCTTGGCCAAGCCCTATGAGAACCCCTTCAACTCCCTGATCGCGATCTACCTGATCGCCAAGTCAAGCGAACGGGGCATCTTGGTCAAGGTCGCCGGGCAGGTCGACGCCGACCCCACCACGGGCAACCTCATCGCCAGCTTCGACAACCTCCCCCAGCTCCCCTATACCGACCTGAAGGTCCACTTCCGCGAAAGCCAGCGCTCGCCCTTGGCAACGCCTGAGGCCTGCGGCACCTACCGCACCACCACCGAGCTTCACCCCTGGCGCGATCCCACCCTCACCGATCGCGACAACACCACGACCACGATCGCCGCCGGCCCCGGCGGCGGGCCCTGCCCCGCCCAGCCGACCCCCTTTCACCCCCAGGCCAAAGGCGGCTCGATCAACTCCAACGCCGGCAGCTACACCCCCTTCTACCTGCACCTCACCCGCACCGACACAGAGCAGGAGATCACCTCCTACTCCACCGTCTTGCCACCGGGGCTGACCGGCCGCCTGGCCGGCATCCCGCACTGCTCTGAGGCGGCGATCGAGGCGGCAAGGCACAGCGGCGGCTTCGAGGAGGCAGCCCATCCCTCCTGCCCCGCGGCAAGCCAGATCGGCCACACCTACTCGGGCTTTGGCGTCGGCCAGGTGCTCTCCTATGCCCCCGGCGGCCTCTACCTCGCCGGCCCCTTCCACGGCTCGCCCTTCTCGATCGTCGCGATCGACTCGGCCACGGTCGGTCCCTTTGACCTCGGCGTGATCATCGTGCGCTCGGCGATCAAGGTCGACCCCAGGACCGCCCAGGTCTCGATCGACTCCGCCGGATCGGACCCGATCCCCCACATCATCAGGGGCATCCCGATCCACCTAAGAGACGTCCGCATCTACATCGATCGCCCCGGCTTCACCCTCAACCCAACCAGCTGTGATCCCTTCACGATCGCCTCGACCCTCAGCGGCTCAGGCCAGATCTTCGGCAACCCCGCCGATGATCAAAGCGCCCAGGCCAATAGCCCCTACCAGGCCTTCAACTGCCCCTCGCTTAACTTCAAGCCGCGCTTCTCGTTGAAGCTCAGAGGCGGGACCAAGCGCGGGGACTACCCCTCGCTCAGAGCCGAAGTGAGGCCCCGAGCGGGCAACGCCAACATCGGCCAGGCCACCGTCACCTTGCCCCCTTCGGAGTTCCTCGCCCAAAACCACATCGAAACGATCTGCACCCCGGGCCAATACGCACGCTCGATCTGCCCTCCCGGCTCGGTCTATGGGCACGCCAGGGCCTTCACACCGCTGCTTTCTCAGCCCTTGGAAGGAAACGTCTACCTGCGCACCTCAACGCACGAACTGCCCGACCTGGTCGCCGCCCTCAGAGGTGGCGGGGAGGAAATCGCGATCGACCTCATCGGCCAGATCGACTCCGTCGGGGGAGGGCTCAGGGCTCGCTTTGACACCGTCCCCGACGCGCCGGTCACCAAGTTCGTGATGGCGCTTCGCGGCGGCAAGCACGGGCTCTTGGTCAACTCCGCGAACGTCTGCGCACAGAAGCGCTACGCCAAGACCCGCTTCATCGGCCACAACAACCTGGGGGCGGCGCCGAGGACCGAATTGCGGGCGCAGTGCTCACGCAAGAAGAAACAACATCAGAAGCGAGGGGGTAGGAAGTGATCGAGCTCGTATTCAGATCGCGAGCGACCGGCGCCGCTCGCCTGCTTGCCCTCCTCTGTGGCCTGGGCCTCCTCTTCGTCGGGGGAGTCGCCCCGGCCCGCGCCGAACGGACGCTGATCAAAGCAAACCTGATCCCCCAATTTGAAACCCAAAGGGTCAAAGGCGGCCAGATCGAAGGCGCCTGCGGGATCGCGGTAAGCGGCGGCCAGACCTTCGTCTCTGACTACTACCACCGCACGATCGACATCTTCCCCGGCGGCAGCGAACGGATCGCCGCCGATCCCCGCGACGGCTACTGCGGCCTCGCCTTCGCCCCTAACGGGACGCTCTATGCCAACGAATGGCACGAGGCCGTCTACCAGGTTCTTCCCACCAAACAGCTGATCGACTCAGGCGAATCGACAGGAGTCGTCGTCGACCAAGCCAGCGGTGACCTCTACGTCGACGACCGCACCCACATCGCCCGCTACGAAGCGCCGATCGCACCCGAAGAGGCGCCGGCGCAAGTGATCGGCCTGGGCAGCCTCGAGGAAGGCTTCGGCGTCGCGGTCGAAGGTGGCCGGGTCTACGTCCCCGACGCCGCCACCGACACGGTCAAGGTCTATGAGCCCGCCACCGACCCCGATCACCCAGCCTTCGTGATCGAAGCCCCCGGGGGCTTTTCCTCACTCCAAGACGCCGCGATCACCACCGATCCCACCAACGGCCACGTCTTGGTCCTCGACAACCTGCAGCCGGGCTTTGAGCGCCCCGAAGGCGCGATCGAGGAGTTCAGCTCCACCGGGACCTTCCTCGGTGAGCTCTCCCACCGGGTGATCGACGGCGAGCCCTCGGGGATGGCCAGCAGCGAAGGCAGCCTCTACGTCACCGACGGCAACTCAGAAGAATCAAACGTGGCGCTCTTTGGCCCTTACTCGGGCGCCTTTGCCCCGCAGGGCGCCCCTTCCTCCTCGGCGGCGCCGCTCACCGCCAACGCCCAGGCACCGAGTCAGGACAGCGCTCCGCCCCCAAGCGCACAGACCCCGCTTGGCGCCCGCCGCGGCTCTGCCCCCAAACGGGCTCCCAAGCACCGCAAAAGACAAAGACAGCGCCGGGCCCACAGCGAGCGCCTTAGCGCGGGGAGGCCGGCCAGATGAGCGGGGAGGGCGCGAGGCGCAGGCTCGGGGTCGCGGCGACGCTGGCAACGCTGCTCTGCCTCACCTCCCTCGCCAAGGCCGAGGTGATCCAGCGCGGTGGCCTGCGGGTCACGGTCCAAGGCGAGCTCACCCCGACCAAGCTGCCGCGCCAAGGAGGTGCCCCGATCCACGTCTCGATCGGGACCCAGATCGCCTCCGCCAAAGGCGGTGATCCACCGCAGCTGCGAAAGCTCGCGATCGCGATCAACAAATACGGGCGCTTTGACTCCAAGGGCCTGCCCGCCTGCACCGAACGAGACATCCAGCCCGCCACCACCCAAGCCGCCCTGGCGGCCTGTGGTGCCTCCCTGGTCGGCAGCGGGCACTTCGACGCCAAGATCCTCTTCAAGCAGCAGGTCCCCTTCCCCTCATCGGGCAAGCTCTATGCCTTTGCCGGCACCTATCAGGGCAAGCCCGCGATCCTCGCCCACGTCTATGGCAAAAAGCCGGTGCCGACCTCCTTCACCTTCCCCTTCGTCATCAAGAGGTCAAAGGGAACCTTCGGCACCGTGCTGAGCGCCTCTTTCCCCGAAGTCACCGGCAACGCCGGCTACGTCACCGGGCTCTCCTTGAGCCTCGGCAAGACCTATAAGGCGGGCGGTGAGACCCACAGCTTCCTGGAGGCCAGCTGTCCCGCCCCCAAGGGGCTCTCCCGCGCTCCCTTCTCCCTGGCCAAGGCGACGCTGAGCTTTCCGGGCAGGACCCTGAGCACGACCTTGACGCGGAGCTGTCGGGTGCGGGGGTAGGGGAGGGGTGGGTGCTGGGTCCGAAAGAGACTGGCTGGGCCGTCGGCCCGCTTAACGGTTCCCTAAGCTGCCGAGTCCCTGGGCACCGGCATGTGTTTGGAAAGATGAGAGCCCTGGGAACATGGGACTGGGACCACAGGAACGAGAGAAAGGTTTGATGGTGGGGAAGAAGAGCTTTGCCGCTTTGACCGCGATTGTCTTGGTGCTTTCGATGCTGGCGACGCCGTTCGCGATGGCGGCTGAAGTGACGCGCGAAAGCTACAAAGAAGCGGTTGAGCCGATCTGCAAGACGAACACGCAGGCCAACGAAAAGATCCTCAAGGGCGTTCGTCAGAAGGTCAAGTCAGGCCAGCTGAAGCAGGCCGGTACGCAGTTCGAAAAGGCCGGTAAAGCGCTGCACAAGGCGATCATCCAGATCAAGGCCGTTCCTCAGCCCACAGCCGACAAGGCGAGGCTGGCGACCTGGCTCAAGTACGTCGGCGAAGAGGAAAAGCTCTTCCTCAAGGGCGCCAAGCAGCTGAAGGCCGGTCAGAAGACCGCCGCGCAGGAAACGGTGCTCAAGCTCAACAGCAACGCCAACAAGGCCAACAATCAGGTCATCGCCTTCGAATTCAAGTACTGCCGCTTCGAACCCTCGAAGTTCACCTGATCCCAGCTTGAAGATCGATCGTGGCGGCGGCTAACCAGCCGTCGCCACGGCGATCTGTTCGGCGAGCCAGGGGTAGATCGTGTCAACCCGGGTGAAGATGTCGGGCAGATGGGTGTCGCAGTTGGGGGCACCGAGGCTGGTGATGCCGATCTGCACCGGTGTGCCGTCTTCGCGGAAAGCGAGTGCCGGCCCGCCGCTGTCGCCGTGGCAGGTCCCGATCGAGAAGCCCGGCGGCGTGATCGTGCAGAGCTGCGAGGAATAGTTGAAGAAGGGGTAGTAGGCGCGGGCGTGGTTGCGGCAGTAGAGGCGCTGCTGGACGAAGGTGGCGCCGCGTCGCAGGACCGGGGTGCGCTTCAGGTTTCTCAACGGTCCGAAGAGTCCCCAGCCGGCGATCTGGGTCAGCGTGTCGGGTTCCAGCAGCGCGGCGTCGGTTTCGGTGGCAAGCGCCAATGCGGGCGCCTTGGTCCGTTTCTTCAGTTCCAGCAGCGCGGCGTCGCCATGCACCTTGAAGCGATTGAAGTCGGGATAGACGATCGCCCGCCTGACTTTGGAGATCCGCCGGTGGAACCTGTCGCGGACGTCGTTGCTGCCGGTGACGACGAGGTACTCGGGCAGGGGAGTCTTCTTGCCGGTGACGATGTCCTCGACGCAGTGGGCAGCGGTGAGGATCAGCTTGGGTGCGATCACCGTGCCGCTGCAGCTGAACCCTTCGCCTTTCTTGTCAAAGGCGATTATGTAGGCGGCCCAGGGCCATTCTTCGCTGCTGGCCGTGGTGCCGCCGACGATCGATGCCTGAGCGCCACCGCCAGAGGCGTTCGCCGGCCCTGCAAGGGCGAGCGACAGCAGTCCCAAGCACACCCCCACGCACAACCCCCTCAGCTTCAAACGCGCCTCTCCTCTCATCGCCCCTCTATCGGCAGCTTTCACAGATTCGTAAACCCAGCCTCCAACCCCGAGACTCGCTCGCGAACCGACTAAGATCGGTCGCCCCGCCCAAGTAGCTCAGTTGGTAGAGCACTTCCATGGTAAGGAAGGGGTCACCGGTTCGAGTCCGGTCTTGGGCTTCGGGCTGCCCCGGCAGCCTCCCTCCATCCGTTGCGCTTCTCTTGCAATGGCCGCTAGTTGCGAAATATTTTGTCCGCTACGGTGGCAAGGTGGAAGCCGTGAGAAAGCGCTGGACCGACGAGCGGCTCGACGACCTGAATCACCGAGTCGACGACGGATTCCGCCGGGTCGAAGACGACGAGGTGGACGCCAGATTTGAAGCGATGGGTGCGCGATTCGAAAACCTCAACGACCGATTCGATCGCCTCAATCGGCTGATCATCTCGATCGGCGGTGGCGCCATCGCAACGTTCGTCGCCTCGTTGATGCTCTCGCCCCTTTAGCGGCTCATCGAGCCGCCATCTTCGGCACCCCCTCGATCATTCTCGACCGTTAGTCTGCCGCTTCGTGGACTTCGCTCTCACCGACGAGCAGGAGGACTTCGTCGACGCGATCCGGCGCTACTGCGACCACGAGTGTGGGACGCCGGACCAGCGGGAGCGCCTCACCGAGGGCTACACCGAGCACCACAACGCCACCATCTATAAGGAGATGGCCGATCTCGGCTGGCTCGGGCTGACGATCCCCGAGGAGTACGGGGGGTCGGACGGCACGATGCTCGACGCCTGCATCTTCATGGAGGAGACCTCGCGCGCTCTCGCTCCGATTGGCGGCTACGCGACGACGCTGATCGTCGCCGGCGCCACCCAGCGCTTCGGCACCGAGGAGCAGAAGCACGAGATCCTCGGCGGCATTGCCAACGGCGCGGTCGAGGCGATCGCGATGACCGAGCCTGAGGCCGGCTCCGACGTCGGCTCGCTCACCACCAAGGCCGAGGCCGTCAACGGCGGCTACGTGCTCAACGGCCAGAAGGTCTTCTGCTCCAATGCCCACATCGCCGACCACATCCTCGTCGTCTGCCGCACCACCCGCTCGGAGTCCAAGCACGACGGCCTGACGATGATCTGGCTGCCGCGTGACGCTGACGGGCTCGAGGTGATCCCGATCGACACCCTCGGTGGGCGGGACACCAACCACCTCTACCTCACCGACGTCGAGGCGCCGGCCGACGCCGTGCTCGGCCAGGTCGACCAGGCCTGGACCCAGCTGATGGCCGGCCTCAACGTCGAGCGCCTGATCCTCGCCGCGACGATGCTGGGCATCGCCCAGCGCGTCTTCGACGACCTCATCGTCTACGTCAAGGAGCGCAAGCAGTTCGACCGGCCGATCGGCTCCTTCCAGGCGCTGCAGCACCGCATCGCCGACATGGCTACCGAGCTAGAGGCCGCCCGCCTGATGACCCGCTGGGTCGCCAGCCTCGTCGATGAGAACCCGGACCGCATGCTCCCCCGCGAGGCCTCGATGGTGAAGCTCTTCGTCACCGAGACGACCAAGCGCGCAGCCCTCGAAGGCATGCAAATGATGGGGGGCTACGGCTACGCCTCCGAGTACGACATGGAGCGCCTCGTCCGCACCGCCCTGGTCTCGACTATCTACGGCGGAACCTCCGAGATCCAGCGCAACATCATCGCCAAGACGTTCGGGCTCTAGCCCCCGCGACGCCAGCGCCCCAAGACAGGCATAATCTGCCCACGCAGGGATGCGTGAGCGCCCGTAGCTCAGTGGTCAACGGGGTTTTAACGAGCCCCAAAGAGCGCCGGTCTTTCAAGCCGGAGGTCGAGAGTTCGATTCTCTCCGGGCGCATTTCCGCGGTGTTCCCAGCGACGCCGCGATTGACCGGTGCAGAGCCGTTTGCGAGGCACTTGCGCTGATTTCTCTCGTGACGGAGTGCCGCGCCACGCCGAGGCGTTCCGGGCGGTTCCGGGGTGTTGTTGTCTCATTCCTGTCTCATTTCGGGAGCGTCACGAGCGGTGAATAGTCTCTGCCGCGCATGGCGGATAAGGCACAGGAAAAGGCGCTGGCTGAGGTCCGCCGCGCCCAGGCCAAATTCGAAGGTCTCCAGGCCCAGCTTGAGAAAGGCCGAGAGGACAGACGCAAGAGCTTCGAGCGAGCGCGAGCAGCAGGCCTCTCGCTAGCTCAGATCGCCAAAGTGGCCAAGTTGCACCGCAGCCGCGTCGATCAGATCCTGCGAGGCAACTAGGGCCATCCGCAAGATTGTCTAGAGGTACTAGACAATTTTGCTTACCCTCCCCGGGACCACTGAGAAATAGCGGCCCCCGGCCGGCGGTGGAACGCCAACCGGGGGCCTAACCACAAGGAGGCTGAGCTCCTCATGGCTGATGAGAACCCTACGGGGCACGGGACCACCGTTGCCCTCGATCTACCCGCCGACCAAGTCGGCTTCCTGCGCGGCACGTTCGCGGATGCTCGTGAGGGCGTCCAAGACGAGCTGCGACACCATCCGGGCGAGGTCAAAGACCCAGCGCACCTACGCTGGGAGGAGACCGCCTACGGGCGGCTCCTCACGGCTCTGGATGAATGCCTGATCGTCCCCGACCCTGACGTTCGCACCGTCGTCCGAGACCTGGCCGAAGTGATCGACCAAGACAACGAATACGGCCGGGCCGTCTTCGAGCACGACGCCTTCCACGGCCTGCTCTCTGTGCTGGAACCCGAAGGGGTCGAATCGTGAACGGCAAGCCGACGAACCCCTTGGCCGAGTGCTTCGCCCGGAATCTGGTCGAGGCCCGCGAACACGCAGGTATCAGCCAGGAGGAGCTGGGCCTGCGTGCTGCCCTCCATCGCACGGAGATCAGCCAGCTTGAGCGAGCCAAGCGAGTAGCGCGCATCGACACCGTTGCGAAGCTCGCCGGTGCCCTTGGAGTTCCGACGAGTCGCTTGCTCCACGGCATCGCCTGGAACCCCGGCGAGTACACGCCCGGCAACTTCCGGCTCAGCGCGTCGGATGAGACAAGCCAATGACGAAATCAAAGCCAAAGAAAGAAACCAAGAACCGAAAAGCAAGAAGGCAAGACAAAGATCCAAAGGCAAGAAGCAAAAACCGAAAGAAGCTCAAAAGAGCCAAGAGGCGAAGACGAAAAGGCAGTCAAAGAAAGAACCTCAAAAGCAACAGCCCAACAGCCCGACACACTACGAATTCCTCCGATTCGTGCCTGGGCCGCAGTTTGGTGATCGCAAAAGTCAGGAAGGCTCGAAGGTGATCGCGCTGGCGACTCCGGCCGTGCCTCCGGCGGCCGATTGTGGCACGGCTTCGCCGTGCGGAGGCCGCCTGTATGGAGGCCCGGCGAGAGGTCTGACCTTCGGTCTTTTGCCGAACAAGTGGATCAAGCGAAGGCCCTTCTGGCACCAGGGGGGCATGGAGAGAAATGCCTCGCCAATCACCTTCTTTACCGAGCGCACCCTTGCCGCCTACCTCGCCGTCTCGGACCGCACGATCCGCAACTGGATCAGGAGGGGAGACCTGCCCTCCTACAAGCTCGGAGCTTCCCGACGGATAGACCCGGCCGACGTAGACGCCTTTCTTGCCCAGCGAAGGGAGGCTTCGTGAGGCGAGAGTCGCCGGTCAAACGCCGTAACCCTTCCGGCGAGATCGTCTGGGTCGCCAGATACACCGGCAGCGACGGCAAACACCGAATCGCCAAGCCCCGTTGGAATCGTGGGAAGGGAACCTTCAGGCTCAAGCGGGAGGCCCAGCAGGCGATGGACGAGGCCTACGGGCTCTCAGATCGCCCCGACACTCTGGGCGAGTACTTCGCCACCTGGCCGACCCATCACCCGCGCTCGGATCGCACCAACGAGACCAACGAGCATCGGATCAGCCGCGTCCTCGAGGTCGACGTGGAGGGCATCCCACTCAAGCAGTGGCTAATGCGCGAGCTGCGGCGAAGGCACGCCCTCGCCCTGGTCGACCACATGCTGCGCTTCCAAGGCAGAGCCACCACCGGCGTCGTCGGCATCCTTCGCGCGCTCTCGGCAATGGCCGAGGACGCGATCACCGATGAAGTGGCCGACCTCAATCCTTTCAAGGGCGTTCGAGTCAGATCCAACGACCCGAGGGCAAAGAAGAAGCGCCGACCGATCCGCGTCTTCACCTTCGAGCAGATGCACGCCTTCGCCAAGGCAGCCGGTCGCTACGAGGCGATGGTCCGCGTCTTCACCGACACCGGCATGAGACTGGGGGAGGTGCTGCCCCTGCGCCGCGAGGACTTCGACGGCGAGACGCTGAAGGTCAGAAGGACTGCCCACGAGGGAGTAATCCTCGACGGCACCAAGACCGACCACGGCGAGCACGACGCCGGGAGGACCGTCCCGGTCCCGGCGACCCTCGCCTGGATGATCGAAGCCCAGCTCCAGCTAAACGCCGAGGACTGCGATCTCCTCTTCACGACCCCAACCGGCCGCATATGGCGCGAGCGCAACTTCTACCGCGACCTCTGGCACCCGACCCAGAAGGCCTCCGGACTAGACATCCGCCCCCACGAGTGCCGCCACTCCTACGTGAGTCAGTTGAGAGCCCTAGGGATCGATGACGCAGATCTGGCCCAGATTTCGGGTCATCGAATCGAGACCATGCTGGCGCGGTATACGCATTCAGTGGGGGAGAGCTTTGGTGCGGTCAAGTCAGCTATTGGCTGATAGCGCTCGGGTGTCGCCGTGTGATGGGAGGTCGTCGAGACTACGAAAGTGAAGACGCGACCCCAGATTCCGGGAGGCTCAGCGGTTTCTTTCGATGAGCACCGGCGATGTTGGTACTCCAAGGCGGCAATCAAGGCACAGTGTAAGTGGCCCAGACACATCCGCCCCGGACTACCTGCAGTGGTCATACTGCGTTGACATCATCCACTAGCAATTTTCCGGGACTTTGCGCTGTAGGCTCCTGCTCACGAACGTACGGGGAGACTATTAGTGGGAGCGGGTCCCAAAGATACGGTCCTTAGAAGTGACAGAGATTGTGCCGAAAAGGAGCTTGGCGACATGCACGAGCGCCTTCACGCCCACTTCTGTAGGTTGCGCCAATCGCGCGCCCCGATTGACGCACCGGTGTTCGCGCTCGAGCACGGTCTTGCGCCTGCCGAGATAGCGCTTCTGCGCCAGGACGTCATCAACCGCATCGGTGAGGGCGGGATCCCCTCCGAAGGGTGGTTGCCTTTCGTGGTCTATGCGACGGAGCTCGGATACGACTTCTCGGGAGATGAGTACTGGCAGACTTTCGAGAGCCGAACGCCTGGTTGGATCGAGCGGGGGGACCGTTACCTCCTTCGAGAGAGGTTCCGTGAGTTCAAGGAGGAATTCGGCGGTGCCGAACCCGCCGGGCCGTGGGCCAAGAACTGCTCGATTATCTGTTGGCCAATCACGCACGCTGTACTTCCGGCGGATCTTCAGCGACACCTCGTCCGTCTGTTGTTCGAATATCGGCGAGCGCTTACCTCCGCCCTGCTGGCCGACCCGGAAGAGCTGGGTCGGCAATTGGCCGCCCGGTCTTTCCACGCCTCCTCGCGTTTCCAGTACTTCGCCCAGAACGTCGGACTGCTTGGCCGGGTTGCTGCCTCTCTCCTAATTGGGGAGCGTGATCAATCGCCATATCTGCTGTCCTCAACACTCGACCGGATCGTCGAGGATCTCTCTCAGGAACGAACTGCGCGTCGATGGCTCCAAGGTGCGAGGACCGCTGCGGCCCGACTCAGGACACGCGGCTTCCTGCCGATAACGTCCTCGAGGGGCGACGGTGAAAAAGAAAGAACCGCTCTCGCTCCATTGACCGACCCCAAGCTCTCCCTGCAGAGGGACGCGGGCGGTTGGACCGTGTACCTGGAAATGTCCGATCTTTCGGTGTTGGCCGCGCGTTTCCCGAGGGTCGCCGAGGAATTGGGTCGCAGGCGCACCGTACTCGCGGGTGTCGCAGGCGCTCCGCTCGCCCGCGGTCGGCTCCTCTATCCAGGTCAGCGCTTTCGCTTGGACAAGTGGCCATCGCAAAGCGCGGCTCTTCTCAAGGTGGAGGGTGGAGAGATCGCCACGAACTCAATCCTTGCCGATCAATCCATACTGTCGCCGGGGCCTTGGCTGTTTGGCATTCGCGCGCCGGGATATGGGGTCGAGGTGCGCTCAAGGCGAGTCCGGCCAGGCGGCGAATACCTTCTCCTTTCTGAGGATCTCGTCTCGGCTGACCTTCCGAGTTGGATCTCCGCAGTCGGGGTCGAGACCGGTGGGATCCATGCCTACGAGATGTGCGTCCCTTCGGTGATCGATGCCGAACATGCAAAGAGCTTGCGGGATCTAGGGGTAGCAGTGCAGGCGGATCTTGAAGTCCGCCCGATAGGGCTAGTCCCCGCCTCCTGGGACGGACAGGGACGGGCGGAGTGGTTGGCTGGCGAGGATGCCGTCCTCGCCGTCTCCTCCACCCGAAGCGTGGGGAAAACCATCTGGGTGTTGGACGATCAGCCGGTCATGGTCCCGTGGCCCGACGGAGAGAGCCAGGTGTTCGTCGACATCGAGGATCTCTCCGTCGGCCGCCACGAGGTTCTCGTCTCGCTCTTCGGTCCCGACGACGCGCTGGTCGCCGAAGAGGCAATGGTCTTGGACGTAAGGCCTCCTCGTCTCCGACCGGAAAGCGGGACGGGACGGGAGGGCTTGGTGATCCTCGCGACTCCGGTCAGCCCGACGCTCGACGAGCTGTGGGACGGGGAGGCAGTGGTAGAGGTTCGGGGTCCCCCGGGGGTCGAGGCAAGAATCGAACTGGCACTTCGCGACAGAGTGGGGGCGCGGCTCGCACTCGTGAAGACGGAGCTGCGTCTACCAGTCAACCCCAAGGATTGGGCCGGTCTCTTCGAGCGGATCCTGCGAAGGGACGAAAGCGTGCGGAAGGTCTATGCCGACGTCGAGACCTGCGAGATCCGGGTTTCCCACGAGGACCTCGGGGCCGTCGAACTCAGCTGCGAGCGCCCGTTCGCAGCGCTGCGATGGGCCGCTGCCCGAGACAGCCGAGGTCCTTCTCTCCGCCTCATCGACAACACGGTTGGAAACCGCGTGGAGATCAGCATCTATGACTTCTTAAGCCCGGACCGGCCCCAGAGCGTCATGCTCGACGAGCACTCGCAACTGAGGTTCGCGCCCGGTGGCCTGGCGGTGGCATTAATAGGTGAGACCTCGGCATCCATGATCCTCCCTCCTACCGTCCGCCATCTCGGGGACTTCCAACCGGCTCCGCGCCTCTCTTCTGGACATGCATCGTTGGAGGGGATCTCCCGCTGGATCGAGCTGGCAGGGAGATGGGGACACGCATCCCGTTCCTTCGACGTGTTCGGCGAGTACGGGAGGATCAAAGTCATGCGCATGTTGACGGCTGATCTCGCCGGGTTGATCGGAGGTCATCAATGGGCCGCTCTCGAGCGCAGGGTCGTAGAAAAGGAAGACGTGAGCGAGGAGGTGATGCTCCGGGCGGTCGGACACAAACCGCACCAGCGCGCCGTCGCCCATGACATATCGAGGTGGACCGAACACCTCGTCGCGGCGTCCCCCGAGGAGCGGGCCGAGTCTCTTGCGCAGTCCCTTGCTGCTCACGCGCGGTTTCGCTCCGAAGACCAGAGATTTGCCGAGTTCCTTCTGCGCCTCGCGAGCGCACCGGAGTCGCTTTGCGGCTTAGATCCCGTGGAGCGTTCGGACCAGCTTCAGCGTGTCCTACGTGCGCCTTTTCTGATTCGGGCGGCCCGTTGCTTGGTCCTCGCGATCGCGGCCCGGGCGGACGATGAAATGCCGGCAACCTTCGGGGGGTGGACGTGGGCATAGCCAGGGTCGACCCGACTTCCTTGGCGCGTCGCGTTGTCCGGTCACTCGGCCTCGACCCCGAGGCGGTCCGCGTCGATTCTCCGACGGCGGTCGCGGCCTCCGTACGCCGTGCCGCCTCATTCCTCTGTCCGGTGCCACCGGGCGCCCTCGGCCGGGAGGTGAACGGCGCTCTCTCCGGTTTGACCGAGAGTCCCCCGGCTGAGGGTCTGGAGACGATCGAGTCGGTGCTGGATTCGCTCGTTACGCTCGGCGACCTCATCGAACTTCCGCTCGAAGATCCCGGTAGTCGATCGCGTCGCCATCTTTTCCTCGGCCCACCCTCCTATGTCCGACGCGCCGCTGGCTGCATCGTTCTCGGGGTTCGACCCGAGGGTGCCCCGATCCTGTTAGAGGGGATGATCGAGAGGGTCGAGTACAGCGGGCACATGAGATTCATCCGCCGCCGGGACGAGTCCGAAGACCTGGAGAAGATGCTCGCCGGGGAAGGCCTCATAGAGCTGAGCCCGGAGCACTGGCTCAAAGCTCCTCGTTACTCGTCGTTTCAAGAGCTCATCGACCAATACATTGCGCGCCTGGATGCGGCCGGCGGGGCGGGAGACATTGAGGGGATCAGGATGATCGATCCCAGCTCCGACGTTGCCTTCTATCGCGCCCGCTGGCGAGCGCCCAAACGGGGTGACAGTGGCACGTTCGTAGTCAGGCGGCCGCAAGCCTACGGCGCGGATCTTTGGTGCTTTGCCCAATTGCACGAGGGAAAGATCGAGAGGTTGTTCGATCTCCCCGTCACTTCCCCCATCGTCCGAGGTGCTGATGAGGGATGGCGGCTGCAGGCTGCGATCGACCGGTCGATCGGCAGCCCGCAGCGTCTGCGGATCCGACGCCTGTCGGGTCAATCACCTGTTATCGACGTCTTCTCGCCGTTGCCGACCTGGCATCAACGGCGCCTGGAGTTCGTCGGCGCGCGGACGGACCGCTCTCCCGGAGCGCTCTTCTCCTATTCGGTCGCAGCCGAGCACGTCGCGGAGGAGGTCCGGTTCCTGGTCGAGATGCTCTGGCTCAAGAGCGAAGAGGTGGACGGAGACGATCATGTCCGGTGACGCGCGGACGGTCGGCGACAGCATCACCGAGATCCGCCGGACGTTGCAGGACTACATCGAGGCGACTTACCACATCGGCGGCCCCTCCCTTGTCGAGCAGCGACGACGGCTCCTAGAACAGGACGGCGTGCTCTTTCAGGCTCCATATATAGAGAGCACGCAGCGCTACACCGCTTCGGTTCCGTTCGCAGAGCTCGATATCCCCGAGACCGCGAAGACGCTCTTCGGAGAGATGGCCCATCCCCGGATCGGCGAGCCGCTCCTTCACGATCCGCCATACAGCCACCAAGCGGCGGCGCTTGAGGCGACTACCCGCGATGGGCTAAGTCTGGTGGTGGCGACCGGAACAGGTTCGGGAAAGACCGAGGCCTTCCTGCTCCCGATCCTGGCGAAGCTCGCGACCGAGGCCCAGGAGTCCACCAGTTTCGAGGAGCCGGCACTCCGGGCGATCCTGCTTTATCCGATGAACGCGCTGGTTAACGACCAGCTCGGCCGCTTGCGGACCCTGCTCGGCGATGCACGCGTGGCGGATCTCTTCACGGCATGGGGCCAACGGCCGGCGCGCTTCGCCCGCTACACCAGCCGGACGCTCTACCCCGGCGTACGCACGGTGAAAAAGGATCAGCGGAGACTACGGTCGATCGAGCCGTTCTATATCTCGCTCCTCGAGAGAGCCGGAGATCCGGAATCACCGCATCAGGCCCAGGCCGCGAAACTAATCGAGAATCTTCGTAGCCGGGGGAAGTGGCCCGCGAAGCCCGACCTTCGGGAGTGGTACGGCGGTAAGGGGCAGAGATGGCAGGACGCTAGAGGCAGGTTCGCGCGCGCGGTGATGCGGCCGGAGGATCCCGAGCTCCTGACTCGACACGAGGTCCTCGCGAATCCGCCGGACCTGTTGGTGACCAACTACTCGATGCTCGAGTACATGCTGATGCGGCCGCTGGAGCGGCCGATCTTCGATGCGACGCGCGACTGGTTGGAGCGCAATCCCGACGAGCGGCTCCTCTTGGTGATTGACGAGGCACATCTCTACCGCGGCTCCTCGGGAGCGGAGGTCGGCCTACTGCTCCGGCGCCTTCGCTCCCGCCTTTCGTTGCCTCCGGAGCGCCTCCAGGTCATCTGCACGAGCGCGAGCTTCAATGACGAGGAGCGTGCGAGAGTCTTCGCAGCGCAACTCACCGGCAAGCGCGAGGAGGATTTCCAGACCATCACCGGGACGCTCGCCCCTCGCCCTGGTGAAGGACGAGGGAGTGAGGAGGACGCGCGGGCATTGGCTGAGGTCCCTCTCGAGGATTTCTACGAGACGATCGACGAGTCGGAGCGACTCGAAGTCGTGGCCGCGTTCCTGGGGCATCGCGGTGTCGAGCCGACCGACCGCCTGGAGTCGAGCCTCCATCTGGCGCTACGTGAATTCGCCCCGATGAGCCGACTCGTGAACCTAAGCATGATGGAGGCAAAGCCCGTTTCCGAATTGGGGCAGGAGATCTTCGAGACCGAGGATCGGAAACTGGCGGATCGGGCGACTACCGTCCTGATCGCGTTGGGCAGCGCCGCTCGCGAGAAGCCTGGAGAGCCGGGCCTACTGCCGAGTCGGATTCACGCGTTCTTCCGGGGTCTGCCAGGCCTCTGGGCCTGTGTCGATCCGGACTGCCCTGCAGTACCGGAGGACATGAAGGGCGGACCGGTGGGAAAGCTCTTCGCCCAGCCGCAGGCGGTGTGCGATTGTGGCGCCCGCGTATTCGAGCTTTATACCTGTCGAAACTGCGGCTCGGCCTATGCGCGGGCCTATACCGATGATCTGGAGGATCCCAGCTTCCTCTGGCCTGAGCCGGGTCGCCGTTTTGAGGCGGCGACCGGACGGGTCGGCGAACTCCAGGCGCTCGACTTGCTCGTGGAGCAGCCGACCACCACCGAGGTTCAACTGGCCGAACTTGATCTCGTCACCGGACGCCTCGATCCAATAGCACTGGGGGATCGGATGCGCCAAGTGTTCCTCCGGCGGGATCGGACTGATGCCCTCGGGGGTGAAGCGGGCGATGACGACGTCGAGGCAGGCACCGGCGGCGAGTTTCGCCCCTGTGGCGTTTGTGGTGAATACGGCGACTATGGCCGCTCCTCGGTGCAAGATCACCAGACCAAGGGCGATCAGCCGTTTCAGGCCCTGGTGACGCGGCAGATACAGGTTCAACCGCCCGGCCCACAGCCCTATTCGGATTTCGCGCCGCTGCGGGGCCGCAAGGTGCTGGTCTTCTCGGACTCACGGCAGACGGCTGCTCGTCTGGCTCCGAACCTCCAGAAATACTCGATGCAAGATGTCCTCCGCCCCTTGATCCTCAGAGGCTGGAGGGAGCTTGAAGCAAATTGCACTCTGGCACCGCTACTGAGTCTTGAGGATCTCTACCTCTCAGTTCTCCTCGGCGCTCAGCTCCTGCGTGTGAGACTGAGACCGCAGTTGAGAGACGGCGAGTCGCTCCAAGGCCTGCGCGAGGTCGCCGAGGTGTTGGGGCGTGGCGGCCTGCATAGCGATGGTGAACTCCTGCAGTTGGCATTCACGATGCGTGCCGAGGCAATCCCCCTGTCCCTCCTGAAAGGGATCGTCACTACGGTCAACCACCGCTGGTACGGCCTGCGGTCGCTCGCCCTCGCTTCCCTGCGAAGCCGGTTCGACATCGAGCAGAACCTCTCATTACTACCTTCGCTACCCGGTCTGGCAGAGACGGATGACCAGAAGCTCGCGCTCGTCCGTGCCTGGATCACCCAATGGTCGGGACCGACCGCTGGGATCTGGTTCCAGGATATGGATCCGGCGGACTGGATGCAGACCAGGGGGGGGATCAAGCCGCACGCCGGCAAATTTGCGCCTCTCTCGCGTTGGTTCGTGGACCGGGAGGTCAAGAGAGCCTTCGAGCGGGACTGGCTGCCTGTGCTCTTGGAACGGCTCTGCGAGCCGAGCGGCGACAAATACCGAATTCGGGCCGGAAATCTCGCCTTGGAACTCGGGAACGCCTGGGGGTATTGCCAGGCCTGTCGCACGACGCAACGCCCGTTTCCCGGCACGTCGAAGTGCATCGCGTGCGGACGGGACAGGGTCGTCGAGATCGATCCGGCCAACGACCCGGTCTTCATTGCACGCAAGGGCTACTACCGGGCCAGCTCGGTGCGAGCGCTGGGGCCCGAGCCCGAGACCCCGATGTCAGTGATCGCTGCTGAGCACACTGCGCAGTTGAATGCCGCGCAGTCGGATGACGTCTTCTCAAAGGCCGAGGAGCACGAGTTGCTTTTTCAGGACGTCGAGATCGGGATTCCCGGCCCCGGGGCGCAGCCGGACGTTGCGATCGATGTCCTCTCATGTACGACGACCATGGAGGTCGGAATCGACATTGGCAGCCTCTCCGGTGTCGCCCTACGGAACATGCCTCCTTCTCGGGCCAGCTATCAGCAACGCGCCGGCCGTGCGGGTCGCCGCGGGAACGCTGTGGCGACCGTCGTGGCTTTCGGGAGTGCCGACAGCCACGACGAGAACTACTTCTCCGAGCCGGACGCGATGATCCGAGGGGTCGTCGACGATCCGATATTGACGCTGGACAACCCGGAGATTGCCCGACGACACATGACGGCCTTCCTGCTCCAGCGCTACCACGCAGATCGCCTACCCGAAGTTGCACCCGACGACCAGCCGCAGCTCTTCGAGGTGCTGGGCTCGGTGGGTGGTTTCCTGACCCCCTCCTCTCCTCTGAATAGGGTCGATTTCGAGTCCTGGCTTCGTGAGAACGATGACGCGTTGCGGGCGGAGATCGATGCGTGGCTCCCTGGGGAGTTGGGCCCGGCCGATCGAGCGCAGCTGCTCGAGGAGTTCGTGGCCGGAACGCTAGAGAAGATTGACGGCGGGCTTCTTGGCAGCCGGGCCGAGGATGCCTCCACTTCAACGACTGACAAAGATGGCGACGACGCGACGGTGGTGGACGCCCCCGCCGAGGAGGGCGAGGAGCACGCGGCTCCTGGCCGCGCCGACGACAACCTTCTGGGTCGTCTCCTCTACAGGGGGATCCTGCCCCGGTACGCCTTCCCAACCGACGTCGTCTCCTTCCATGTCTTCGACCGCGAGCGTTCGACTCGCTTTCGACCCGAGTTCCGGTATACGCCGAGCCAGGGTCTTCCGGCTGCGCTGACCCAGTACGCGCCGGGAAAGCGGGTATGGATCGACGGCAAGGAGTGGCGGTCGGGTGCCATCTACTCCCGGATATTCGACGATCGCATCCGCGCCTGGCGCAACAAACAGCTCTATTTCGAGTGCGACAATTGCCACTTCGCGATCACCGAGGGTTGCGAGACCGCACACCGCGATGAAGTCCGATCGTGTCCGGCCTGTGGCGCCGAGAAATTCGGTCCCGCTAAGAACTGGATGCGTCCGCCGGGATTCGCGCACCCCCACACCTGGGACGAGGAGACGTCCCCCGATGACCAGCCGGCCCTGAGTTATGCGACGCGAGCGAAGCTGATTGCGGCAGGGCCCCCCGATTCGGCCGAATGGCAGGGGGTGACGGACCGCATTGCCTCGCACTACGAACGGACCCAATTGCTAGTCACGAACACCGGTCCCCGAGGGGAGGGCTACAGCTACTGCACCCTTTGTGGACTGATCGGCCCGACGGCGATCCCGGGTCACTCAATTAGCAGCGGGCACCCGAAGCCCTATCCCGACGACCGGGAGCCGATCTGTGAGGGTGCGGTGACTCGCGGCCTCGTACTCGGGACCGACTTTATCTCCGACGTCCTCCTCTTCAGATTCACGGTCGATCCGCCGCTGATGCTGAGGCCCGGGGCGCTGGCGACCGACGTAGCACTGCGCTCCCTTGCCGAGTCGATCACGATCGCGGCGGCTCGGCGTCTCGACATCGACCCCGCCGAGTTGCAGGCCGAGTACCGGCCGGCGCTCAGCGACGGCGGCCAGGACGGACTCGAAGCTGAGATCTACCTGTATGACACTCTGGCGGGTGGCGCCGGCTTCGCCCGGCGGGTCGGGGACCTAGGAGCTGGCGTGCTCGCGGACGCGATCGGAATCCTGGAGAAGTGTCCGGCGGGCTGTGACCGTTCCTGTTACCGCTGCCTGCGCAGCTTCCGGAACCGATTCGAGCACGCATTGCTCGATCGTCATCTCGGTGCAAGCCTGCTGCGCTACCTCGTCTTCGACGAGGAGCCCAGGTTGGATCCTGGGCGGATCGATCAGGCCGCGGATCGTCTTCATGCCGACCTGTCCCGCCAAGGGGTTGACGGTGTCGAGTTTCTCCGCGCTGAGAGGATCGAGGTCCCAGGGATCGGGGAGATCGAAGCCCCCATACTCGTTCGGTCCGACGGGCGCCAGTTCATCGTCGGCGTCCACGGACCCCTGACGCCAGATCAGCCGAACGACGACGGCCTCATCGCTGCCAAGGAGTTCGGTGCGGCAGTCCCGGTGCAACTGGTGGATGAGATAGTCATCTCGCAAAATCTGCCGAGAGCGACAAAGAGTGTTCTGGAGGCGACCCGCTGAACACCGGGGGCGATCAGTTCGGAACGGCGGTGTTGGGTGTCTGTGGTACCTGGCCGGAGGCACCGTCTTTCTGGAGCTACTCAAGCCTTGGCGACGCTGAGGAATGCCCGCGTCGGTGGATGCTCTCCCGGGCCGACTACGGAGAGCTCTGGGGGGGACGCGGTTATCCACCCCGTCCGGCCTTCGCGGCTTTTGTCGGAACGGTCGTCCACCGATGTCTCGAACTGTTGCTGACAGCATTTCACGATCGAGGCTGCCCGTCGATCACGGACCCGGTTGCAGTGGAGGTGATTAGGGGCCTTGGTGGCTACAGCAGATTGGTCGAGTCGGTGGTCAAGGAGGAGCTTGCCACGCTCAAAGGAAATCCGCGGGCGGTCGATCTGGAGCAAGACTTTGCGAGGCAATTGGCCAAGGACGGGCCGCGTATCCGCCAGCTAGTGCAGATGGCGATTAGCCGCGCCCAGTTCGTGCCCGTTGGTGACAACTCCGAGATTGGCTCGGAGGGTCCGGACGGGACAGGCATTACCCGTGGATCCCATACCGAGGTCGAGCTGAGGGACGGCGACCTGCGAGTCATGGGTCGCGCGGACCTGATCACCCTGGGCGAGTCGGGATGCACGATCACTGACTACAAGACGGGGGAACCGAGCGAAGGCCACGCCGACCAGATCCGCCTCTACGGGCTCCTATGGAACCGAGACCAGCGGGTGAATCCGGATCAGATCCCGATCGCGAGCCTCTTGGTGGCATACGCGACCCACGACGAGTCGGTCGAGGTGCCCTCGGAGGCCGAGCTCGCAACCCTGGCCGCTCAGATCACCTCCCGGATTGAGGCGACCGAGGAGGAACTCGACCTGAGGCCTCCGCCCGCGAGGCCGGATCCCGAGATCTGTCGGTTCTGCGACGTCAGGCATCTCTGCGACGACTACTGGACGACCGTCCCCTCGACTCTCGCCGTTGGTCAGTCAGAATCCGCAGCGGGCTTCGTTGACTGTGGGGGCGAGATCGCAGAGCGCAACGGGCCGAAGAGCTGGGTCCTTCGACTGGATGGCGAACCCAACTCAGCACTTCTCCGCACCACTGACGAGCGTCCGGGGTTTTCAGTCGGAGATCACGTTCGCCTGCTCGGGGTTGTGGAGACGATCGAGGCGGACGGAACCCCCCAGCTTGTCCTCACGATGACGCAGTTCTCCGAGTCATTCGTGCTGGACATCCACTGAGAGAGGTTCGCGCCAACCCTGGCAGGACCGGCACCCTACGATGCCGCGCCCTGTCGAGCTAGTGTCCGCACGTGGCCACGAGGGGCAAGAAGCACTACAAGACGGCCCGTGAAAGGGAGCAAGCCGCACGGCTGCGAAGGCGGGTCCGCGAAGAGCTGAAGCGGTCCGGATTCGTGAGGGACGACGGTCGCCTCCGGCCTCGTGAGGAGCCGACGAAGGAAACGATTCGGGAGCTACATCGACGCCAACGAACTGCACTCCTTAAACGGAGTCGACCCTTCATCGAGCGGTGGGAGGATCGGGTCATCGGCGAGTTTGCCGACGGGGATGAGGTGGATCCCACTCGGATTCGCCCCGTCGTTGAGCAGGTGAGTGGCGACGGGTATCAGGCTGCTCTGTTCCGGTTCGCGACGCTTCACTGGAGTGTTCCCGTATCCGTCGGCTACGGCCGGCGGACGCGGTTTCTCGTACGGGACAGCTCGACCGATCGGCTGATCGGAGTCTTCGCCCTAGGCGATCCCGTCTACAACCTTCGGGCCAGAGACGACCTGATCGGCTGGAACGCGGAGCAGAGAAGCGCCCGCCTCTACAACGTCCTTGATGCCTTTGTCCTTGGGGCGGTGCCGCCGTACAGGGAGTTGCTCGGTGGCAAGCTCGTCGCGATGGCCGCGACGAGCGGTGAGGCGGCTGCCATGATCGAGCAGAAGTACGAAGGAAGCGAGACCATCATCAGCGAGGCCCGAAAGGATCCACGGCTCGCCCTGATCACGACCACCTCGGCGCTCGGCCGCTCCTCGCTCTACTCTCGCCTCCGGTTTCGGGATCGACTCCTATTCCAGCCAATCGGCTACACGGAGGGGTTCGGTCATTTCCAGTTCTCGGACTCATTGTTCGCGGGACTCTGCGAATTCCTCAGCAACGACGGAGGGGTGCCGAGTCACGAATACGGCAATGGGCCGAACTGGCGGCTGCGGACGATACGCCGGGCCCTGGGGAAAATTGGGATAGAAGACGATCTCCTCCACCACGGGGTCCGGAGACAGGTGTTCTTGGCCCCCCGAGCCAGGAATTGGAAGCAATTTCTCAGGGGAGAATCGGACGAGCCTTCCTGGTACCGACTCCACCTCAATGAGATGGCGGCCTTTTATCGGCGCCGCTGGGCTATCCCGCGCTCAGAACGGGATCAGCGCTTCAAGGAGGTGACCCGAGACCAGATGCGGCTATCACCGGTCAACTCGAGCGGTCGGCGTGGTGGAAAGGCCTGAGGCCTAGGCTGGATACCCTTCAGAGGACGCTTAGCCTCGAATGGCTCATACGCTGTTAGAACCTCGCGATGGTCTATCTAGGAATCTTGAGATACTTATGAAGTGAATCAAGTCCGAGGTAAACGAAAAGCCCCGACGTTTCAGAGCGCAGTTATCTTCGGCGCCGCATGCTTCGGGTTCCTCGTCCTCTCGGCGATGGGCCTCCGCTTTGCTCACGCGGACGCACGGTCTGCAGGTGGGAATGCGCCTCGGCTGACGATAGCCGTCGACGGGCGTCGTACCCAGATCATTGCTGCGGGAGTTTTTCTCAGCGCAGATCCACCAGCGCGTGCGCGCTTGGTGCTGGAGCAACGGATGAGACACCGGAAAGCCCCTCAGTGGCGTGTTAGGGCGGCAACGCGGCTTCACTACCGTAGTACTAGCTATCACTACAGATTGAGTTGGCGGCATCCTCCTGCGCATAGGCGGCTTGTGCTGCGCGTTGCTCTTGTGGATGGCGACAAGGTCCTCGCGAGCAGCGGCTTGCGCGTCGTACGCTCTGGAGATCCAGGAACCGTCTTTTACTCAGGCGAGGGAGACGCCGGAGCTCCTTATGCAATTGGGGCCAGATTGACGCTGACCGCCAGTCCGAGGGGCTATGACGGCGTTTGGACCGCATCGGGACACTGCAACACCTCGAATGCCGCCTCTTTTCCTTCGGTAGTTGACGGAGAACCGATTTCCGCTCTTGCGGGATATAGCCTCGGCCGCCTCGGACCCATCTACTTCCTTAAGCAGGCCCCGAGTCGAGCCTCCGAGATTAACTACATCCTGATGTTTGATCCTGGTAACAGTGGAGACCTAAGTGGCTGTGATGCGGATCCGAAGATTGGTTCTTGGAACGTGCTCGCGGGTTGGCTGGGGCAAAGGTCGACTAACAAACTAGTGATCATGTCCGGACCACTCACCTCCTCAGAAGGTCATGGTGCCATTAGGGCGTACTACCTTCGCAACCTTTCTGCCACCACCCTGCAGAGTCAAGTTCTTGTCTGCGACACATCTGTATCCCACGACGATTTCATGAAGGTCTACGGATGGATGCTCGGTGGAGAGGTGCCGTCGAGCTGTCCGATCGGATCGACCGTCTATCACGTACCGAAGGCAGCGTCGCCTGGTCCGACCCCAGGTCCTACATCGCCGTCGAGTCCCGCTGCTTTGCCTCCGGGACAGTTCTATGTGGTCCATGCCGATGGCGGGGTCTACTGGAGATCCGCACCCGATTGGAATACGCCAGTCGCAATCACGGGGAACGGCTTCTATCCAGGCACGGTGGTGCGAATTAGCTGTTATCAAGCCGGCGCGGCAAACGTGCCCGAAACATCGAATGCCATGTGGGAGCGCGCAAGCTGGGCAAGTGGTCCGGGAGGGGGGAGCGGCTGGATCAATGAGCACTTCGTCAACGATGGGGTGGCTCTTAATCAGCCCTCACCCGGTGCGCCCCCGTGTGCTAGTTCGCCATCGCAACCTCCGCCTCCGCCTCCGCAAACCTGGATGGAGCAGGAGACGCCGAACCATCCTGTCAATACTTTCACGAATTACCACAACGCTTCTGGGATGGGTCCATCGATTGCTGCTGGCCAGTGGGTTGAGATTTCCTGTCGCGTTTACGATCCGACTATCGCCAGTGTTAATCCGGATGGCTACTGGTATCGGATCGCGAGCAGTCCTTGGAGTAACTCCTACTATTCACCCGCAAACACCTTCATGAACGGCGATCCTTATGGTGGACCCTATACTCACAACACTGACTTCTCAGTTCCTGCCTGCTAGTCATCTGGTTCCCGACTCGTCAAGGTTGCTACGGCACCAGTGTGAAGCCGTGTTTTCCCGCGGCATCGCGTAGCTCTTTGTCCCAGCAGGCGAATTCAAGCGTCTCGCCGGTGGCGAAGGAGAGGGCGCTCGCGAGGTGGACAGCGTCGTAGGCCCGTAGGGAATGGTCGCGAGCACTTTCGGTCGCCTGAGCCAGCAGTTCGTTGGTAACGGCATGGACGTACAACCCACGCCAAAGGCCCTCCAGGTCATCGAGCCCGTGGCGTAGCTGTTTTGGGGTCAGGCGTCCCCCCTTGCGCATCCGCGTTAGAGCAGCCGTTGCCTCGACGTGTGCAATCGCGGTGGTCCGAACGCCGTCAGCATCGGCGTAGGCCTGCTTGGCCTCCTCGGTCCCCGGCTCGTCGACCAGCAGCTTGACCAGGGCGCTGGTATCGAGGTAGAGGCTCAGCGCCGCCCCTCGGCTACGTAGTCCGAAGCGCTCTTGCCGGTGCCTTTGAGCTTCACGGGTTTGGGCATGTAGCGCGGACCTTCGCTCGGGCGCACCGTGCCGTCGGCGACGAGTGCGGCCAGATGCGGAGGCGTCGCCGTGGAGACGATTCGCGCCACCGGCCGGCCCCGCTTGGTGACCGTGATCGCCTCGCCCTCCTCGACCCGGTCGATGATCGAACTGGCGCTGTCCTTGAGTTCCCGGATGCCTACGGTCGTCTTGGCCATGTGGCCACATCCTAGCGTAGGATGGCCAGGTGGCAGAGATCGAGCTGGCAAGAAATGTCGACTTCGTAGACCACCTGCGCGCCTACTTCGTGCTCCTCGACGGCGACCAGATTGGAGAGATCCGGTCGGGGGAGACGTTGGTCTATGACGTCGGGCCTGGTCGCCATGAGTTCCAACTCAAGATCTCCTGGTGTCGGAGTCGAAAGATCCAGCTTGATCTGGATGCTGAATCGTCCGTGCGGCTTCGCTGTCGCCCTAGCAACTTGCTGACGGTCTTCTACGGGATCACTTTCGGTCGACACGAATACATCAAGCTTGAGGTGATTTAGCCAGGCTCCGGGTCGCATACTGGCCGCATCGTCCCTGCGATCGCGCTCCCCAAGCAACCCACCCTCAGCCTTTCAAGCCGAAGGTCGGCGGGTGCGGCCGTGCGCCGGAGCCCGGCCTGCGCCCCTTTGAGCGCCCCGGACCGCTGTGCTGTCGGAAGGCGCAGTCATCCTCAGCCGCCGTGGTCGTCTATTCGCCATCGGGTTACGCCCAGCAGCTAGCCACGCGGGAATACGTTCGGGAACGGATGCGCAACGAGGGTGCGTTTCGCGCATTCCAGGCGATGGCGCCTGTCTATGACGTTTTCACGGCTGGCGAGGACCATCAGGGTTGGTTGACGGAGTTGCTGCGTCACCTAAATCAGCATGGGCGAGTCGGCAACCGTCTACTGGATGTTGCCTGCGGGACGGGCAAGAGCTTGATCCCGATGCTCGCACGGGAATGGCGCGTCACCGGTTATGACATCTCGCCAAGGATGTTGGATCACGCTCGGCAGAAGATCGGCGCCGGCGTGACCCTTCACGTCGCCGATATGCGAAAGCAGCCCCACGTTGGCTACTTCGATGTCGTCTGGGCGGTGAACGACGTACTGAACTACCTCCTAGATCCTTGGTGGCTTACCGAGGTGCTCACTGGGATGCGACAAAGCCTCGCCATTGGTGGCTTGCTGGCGTTCGACCTGAACACGCTCCTCTTCTATAGAACCGTCTATGCAAAGGGCCGGATTGTGAAGACCTCGGGTCCGGCCTTGCTTTGGACCGGGTTTGCAAAGACCAATGAGTCGCCAGGCTGTGAGTGCGAGGCGCTTTTTGAAATTGAGGGGCGAGGGACGGACTTCAGCTTGGCCCATCGCCAGCGCCACTTTCCCGAAGTGACTGTACGCCGCTGCATTGCCGAAGCCGGCCTGGAAATCCTCGACGTGTTTGGTCGAGAGGAGGACGGCACTCTTGTCCAGTCCCTCGATGAAGCCAGACATCGCAGGGCCGTCTACCTCGCGCGCGACCGTGAAAGCGCCTTAGGGAGATTCGGAGCGAAGGTTCCGGAACCTACGTAGGTTCGCCGCCTCCGACGCGTCGGTTTGTCCGGGTGAAGAGTCACTCTCCTACTTCGTGGATTCGGCGAGCATTGCCGCGATTTCCTCAGCCACTGTTGCTCTGGCGACGATCGGTGCGAGCTTGCTGCGCCAGCGAAGCACACACCGGCAGGCCCGCCAGCTTGCCGATCTTCAGAGCGTGCGCGTAATCCTCGATGAAGCGGCCGCCGCGCTGCACGAGGTCGAATATGTACTCAATGACCTGCGGTCATTGCTGGCGAGGCTCGGCTACACCTTTGCTCGATTAGATGACGGGCGCGACGTTGATGCGCGGTTGGCCAATTGCGGCAGAACGCTTGACCGACTGCTCGAGCGCCTGAAGATCCGGCTAGGTCCTAAGCACGCAGCTGTCGTCGCGTTTGCCGCGGCTGATGAGTCCGTCCTCGAAATCCACCGCGCGTTGGGACCGATGAGAAATCTTCGGGAGCCGCCTCAAAGCTCGAGGCGTGACCGAGGCGTCGAGGAGGTGCTTGATGCACAGCGCGACCGCATTGCCGCTGAGCGGGAGAGCTTTGATGCGATGCGATCGGAGTTCATCGTCACCGCCCAGTCGGCGGCGGGAGTGCATTTGCCGGCGAGCCGCCGTCGTTGGCGCTGAGATGACTGGCTTATGCATCCAGCGCGCGCTCGAGGTTGTCGAAGCACACGCCCCAACCTTCTTCGTGGTTACGCACTGATGCCTCGTCCCTGAGGTTGCTGTGGGTGAAACGCACCGTGGTAGTGCCGTCGATTTCTTCGAAGTCGAGCTCGATCAGGGTCTCTCGGCCCTCCTCGTCTCTGTCCCAGGTCCAGGTGAAGGCGAGTCGGGTCGGAGGGTCGATCTCGGTGTAGCGGCCACCCCCTCCGTGCTCGGCTCCGTCTTCGGGGTTTCGCATCACTATGCGCACCGCGCCATCGAGGCGCAGGTCGACCTGCGCCTCGGGGGTTTCCCAACCGGGCTGGCCGTAGAACCAGCGGCGTAGCACCTCCTCGCTGGTCCAGGCGTCAAAGACGGCCTGGGCGGGGGCCTGGAAGGTGCGCTCGATGTTCAGCGTCTCTCCGCTCATTGGTCTCCGTCCTTGTCTCGCCAGTGCACTGCGATCCATGCTCTCACCACCGCCAGGCCCGCCCCGGCGCCGGCCAGTGAAGGGAGGAACTCCTCCACCGGTACGCCGCCGACATGCCCCATCGGGATCATGGGCGCGGGCTCCTCGAGCCCCGCTGTGAGTCGGTGGCAGCGGACAGGGCCGCCTCGTGGACGGTCGGTTCGTCGTACTCGTCGTGGAGGTTCCACCATGCGTACGGTTCGGTCTGGGGGTAGCCCTCGGGCGAGTCCTCCCATTTCTCCTGGCGGCCGAGCGCGGTGATGTCGAGGTAGGCCCAGGCCGTCCCAAGCGCCTCGTCGCCGCGCTTGTCGATGAAGTACGTGCGGAAGATCCGGTCGTCATCGTCGCGGTAGAAGACGTTGGTCCCGTGCCATTCACCGACCCCGAAGTCGGAGTCGAAGTCATCGGTGATCGTGTACCAGGGCATCTCCCAGCCCATGCGGGCCTTCCAGCGCTCGATGTCCGCCTGCGGGGCGCGCGAGGCGTTGACGAATGTCGTGTCGCGCGAGTTGAGGTGGGCGAGGTTGGCGACCTGGTCGGCCATGAACGAGCAGCCGCGGCAGCCGCTCTCCGGCCAGCCACTCACCCCGGGCTCGAAGAAGAAGCGGTAGACGATCAGCTGGCGGCGGCCCTCGAACAGGTCGAGCAGGCTGGCTGGCCCCTCCGGCCCCTCGAAGCGGTACTCCTTCTCCACGGCCATCCTCGGCATCCGGCGTCGTTCGGCCGCGAGCGCATCGCGAGCCCGAGTCAGCTCCTTCTCCTTGACCAGCAGCTCCTCGCGGGCGGTGCTCCACTCCGCGGGCGAGACGATCGGTGGCATCTTCATTTCGCTTCCTCCTTCAAGTACTCGTCGACCACATCGAACAGGCGCTCCCAGAGAGCGCGCTGGCGATCCATCCACTCGGCCGCCTCGTCGAGCACCGCGGGCTGCAGCGAGAGCCGGTGGTTCCGGCCCTCGATCACCCGGGTGACGACGCCCGTCTCCTCCAGCACCCTCAGGTGCTTGGAGATCGCGGGCTTGGATACGCCGAAGTCACGGGTCACTTCCCCGACGGTTGCCGGGCCAGCGGCGAGGCGTTCGACGATTCCCCGGCGTATTGGATGCGCAAGCGCTTTGAATGGATCGTTAACCATTTAGTTAACGATAGCAAGACCTCAACTGCCCCCCGGCTCGGCCTCCTCGACCGTCAACTCCGCCGTTGGAAAGGCCTCCAAGCGCTCATCCGGGATCTGCTCGCCGCTGCGGACGGAGAGCCCGTAGGTGCCAGCGGCGAGACGCTCTTCGGCCCGCTCGACCGCCTCGAGCTGCTGCTCTAGTTCGGCGGCGCGCCCCGCGTCGAACTCGTCTTGGTAGAGACCCTCGGACCCCTCGTCGCCGGGCTCTTTCCGGCTATCCCCCTCTTCGGGCCCTTCGCCTCGAAGTGCGGCGAGTTGCTTCTCCACCTGCTCGCGCTCCCGCGTGAGCAGTTCTTTGGCGCGGTTTGCATCCACGGTCAGAACCTATGCCACCCGGTGCCCGAATCTCAACTATGCGAATCGACGACCACCAGCCGCAGCCCCACATCCAGCTCCTCCGCTTCGCGCAAGTGGCCGTAGCGCTCATCCCAGGCCCCGCTCTCGAGGTCGGCGACGAGACGTTCGCGGCCGCGACACCGCTCCTCCTCGGAGATGCTCTGCCAGACCCACATTGGGCGCAGGACTTCCTCGTCGAGGAGCATCTCGGGGCGAGCCCAGAGTGCGGCGAAGAAGAGATCGGTGCAATCCCGGGGCACGGGAATGGGGGAGACGGTGGCGTCCGGGAACCGCTCCGCCAGCTCGCTGCTGGTGGCACCCGCCTGGCGCTTCAGCCCGAGCATCTCGGGGAAGTAGTCGCGCGGGATCCATAGGTCTTTGAGCCCGAAGTGGTCGAAGGTGACGATCACCATGCGCTCGCGGCTCACCCGCTGCATCTCCGCCAGGCCCGCGTCCAGGTCCGCCCAGTGGTGCGCCGACAGCACCGCCATCGCAGCGTCGAAGCTGTCGTCGTCAAAAGGCAGCGCTTCCGCGCTCGCCTGAACTACACGTGCCGAGCCGGCGGGACGCTGGGCGATCATCTCGCCCGAGGGCTCGACCGCGGTCACCTCACGATCGGCAGGCTCGTAGGACCCGGTTCCGGCACCGACGTTGAGCACGGTGCGCGCCCCACCGAGCCCTTGGGCGATCGTCGCCGCGATACGCGGATCGGGCTTGCGCGTCCGTGCGTATCCTCGCCCGAGCTGGTCATATTGCGGGACGCTCACCGCCTCACTCTAGGCGCTATCCTTCGCCTCAGCCTCGCGCCTCGGCCCGGGGTTTTTCCTTGTAATGGCGCGTAAGTAAGTCGAGGGAGTAAATGGCTCGCGGAGATGTCCGCATCGCAGTGACGATGGCTTGCGAAGACTGCAAGCGACGCAACTACCAGACCAATAAGTCCAGGCGCAACTCGCCGGACCGCATCGAGCTGCGCAAGTACTGCCACTGGTGCGGCAAGCACACGGCGCATAAGGAGACGCGCTAGCCCCAATGGCCAAGACGCGCGCACAGCGCAAGGCCGAGCGCCGCGCTCGCGAAGAGCAGGAGCGCAAGCGCATCGGTGGCGAGCGGACCGCGGAGTCGCGGGCGCAGCACGACACCCAGGTGCCGGTCTCCGGTGAGGTCGCCGAGATCGAGGCGGTCGAGCGCGGCATGGCCGCCGGCGCTCCCGAGACCGCGCTGGAGACTCCCGATGCGCCCAAGCCCTCACGGGCCGAGAAGCGCGCCGAAGCAAAGGCGGCAAAGGACTCCGAAAAGCGCAAGAAGGCTGAGCAGAAGCGTCGCGAGAGCGAGCAGCTCGCCAAGAAGCAGAAACAGGCGCAGGCCGACCGCCAGCGCGGCGGCGTCATCGGCTTCTTTATCTCCTGCTGGGCCGAGCTGAAGAAGGTCCAGTGGCCGGACCGCGACACCCTTGTCCAGGCCACTGCTGTCACAGTCATCTTCGTCGCCGTCGCCGCCGCTTACCTCGGCGCGCTCGACGCGCTTTTCAACTTCCTCGTCAAACAGATCCTCTAGCGGGATCTCCAAAGCAAAGGCAAGGCTTCCCAACGATGTACCGCTGGTACGTGATCAACACCTACTCGGGGCACGAGAACAAGGTCAAGCACAATCTCGAGCACCGGGTTCAAACGATGAGCCAGAACCGCAACGTGCGCCAGGTCGTCGTTCCCACCGAGCAGGTGATGGAACTCAACAAAGACGGCCAGAAAGAACCGAAGGAGAAGCGCACGATGCCGGGGTACGTGCTGGTCAACATGGAGATGACCGACGACGCTTGGGGCCTGGTCAAGAACACCCCCGGCGTCACCGGCTTCGTCGGCTCGCGCAACAAGCCGGTGCCGCTCTCCAAACCCGAGGTCGATCGTCTGCTGCACCGCGAGACCGCCGAGCGGCCCCGCACCCAGGCTCAGTTCTCGATCGGCGAGTCGGTCAAGGTCGTTTCCGGCCCGCTCTCCGACTTCTCCGGCGAGATTGCGGAGATCAACGAGGACGCCGCCAAACTCAAGGTTCTGGTCTCGATCTTCGGCCGCGAGACGCCGGTCGAGGTCGGCTATGACCAGGTGAAGAAGATTTAGGCGCTCGCCCGCTACCCTCTCCGATCCCGATGGCAAAGAAAGTCCTCACTCAGATCAAGCTGCAGATCTCCGCTGGCTCGGCCAACCCGGCCCCGCCGGTCGGTCCCGCGCTGGGCCAGCACGGCGTCAACATCATGGAGTTCTGCAAGGCGTTCAACGCCCAGACCCAGTCCGAAGGCGGGACGATCATCCCGGTCGAGATCACGGTCTACGAGGATCGCTCCTTCACCTTCATCACCAAGACGCCTCCGGCGGCGGTGCTGATCAAGGAGGCGATTGGGATCAAGAAGGGCTCAGGCGAGCCCCACGTCAACAAGGTCGGGACGATCTCGATGGATCAGGTGCGCCAGATCGCCGAGCGCAAGATGCCCGACCTCAACGCCAACGACCTCGACGCCGCCTCGAAGATCATCGCCGGCACCGCCCGCTCGATGGGCGTCGACGTCAAGTAGGAGATCTTCATGGCCCACGGCAAGCGCTACCGCAAACAGCTCGACAAGGTGCAGCGCGACCGCGCATACCCGCCCGCTGAGGCAGTCGCGCTGATCAAGGAGACCGCCAGCACCAACTTCGACGAGACGGTCGAGCTGCACGTGCTGCTCGGCGTCAACGTCCGCCACGCCGAGGAGCAGCTGCGCGGAACGCTCGCCCTGCCCCACGGGCTTGGCAAAGACGTCACCGTCGCCGTCTTCGCCCAGGGCCAGCAGGCCCGCGACGCCGAAGCCGCCGGGGCCGATTTCGTCGGTGGCGACGACCTCGCCAAGAAAGTTGAAGAGGAGGGTTGGACCGACTTCGACGTCGCGATCTCGACCCCGCAGATGATGGGTACCGTCGGCAAGCTCGGCCGGGTGCTCGGCCCGCAGGGCAAGATGCCCAACCCCAAGGTCGGCACCGTCACCGACGACATCGAGAAAGCGGTCAGCGAGTCGAAGGCCGGCAAGGTCGAATACCGCACCGATCGCCAGGCGATCGTCCACATGTCGATCGGCAAGGCCAGCCTCGAGGCGGCCAAGCTGCTCGAGAACTTCAACGCGGTGATGGAAGAGATCATCCGCGCCAAGCCTTCCTCCGCGAAAGGCCGCTACATCGTCACCTGCACTTTGAGCACGACGATGGGTCCCGGCATCAGGGTCGACGCTTCAAAGGTGGGCGACACCGACGAGGTCGCCACCGCTGCGGCTCCAGCCGAGGCCGAGGAGCCCCAGGCCGCAGAGGAGCCGGCGGTCGCCTAAACTCCCCCGCCGCGCTAACCCCAGACCACCGGCTGGCCACGCCATAAGCCCGGTGCAGGTGAGACATGAACCGAGACGAAAAGGCAACAGCAATTGAGGAGATCGCCGCCGACATTGAGGCGGCCGAGGCGATCTTCGCGGTTGACTACCGGGGCATCAGCGTCCCCCAGGCGGCTGAACTACGGGCGAAACTGCGCGAGTCCGACGCCAGCTTTCGCATCGTCAAGAACCGCCTGACCAAAATCGCCGCCGACAAAGCCGGCGCCGGGGAGAAGCTCAACGCGCTGCTGCAGGGCCCGACCGCGCTCACCTTCGTGCGCGGCGACACCGCCCAGGCCGCAAAGGCGATCTCGACCTTCAACAAAGAGCACAAAGTGCTGACCTTCAAGGGCGGCTTCATGGACGGCGCCAACGTCGATGAGAGCGGCTTCGAAGCGATCGCCAAGCTGCCTTCGCGCGACGTCCTCAACGGTCAGTTCGCCGGCATCGTCGCCAGCCCGCTGACCGGCCTGGTCCGCGGCCTCGGATCGATGATCCAGGGCTTGGCCCTGCAGCTCGGCCAGATCGCCGAGAAGGGACTCGTCAGCGGCGAGGCCCCGGCCGCCGAGGAGACGCCCGCCGCCGAGGAGCCCAAGGCCGCTGCCGAGGAGGCGCCCGCCGCCGAGGAAGAGACAAAAGCTGAGGAGGAGTCGCCCGCTGCGGAGGCTCAGACCGAGGAGACGCCCGAGGAGGCACCGGCCGCGGAGGCCGATGCCGAGGCGGGGGATGAGACTTCTGAAACTGACGATGACGACGCGAGCAAGGAAGAGGAGTAGATGGCAACCAAGGTTTCAACAGAGGACTGGATCGAAGAGCTGAAGAGCATTTCGGTGCTCGAGCTCTCCGAGCGGATCAAAGCCCTCGAGGAGGAGTTCGGCGTCTCGGCTACGGCCGTCGCCGCAGCTGCCCCCGCCGCGACCGGCGGTTCCGCCGGTGACGGTGATGGCGGCGGTGAAGAGTCTTCGACGGTCGACGTCGTGCTGACCGAGGTCGGCGGCCAAAAGGTGCCGGTGATCAAGGTGGTGCGCGCGGCGACCGGGCTCGGCCTGAAAGAGGCCAAGGCGATCGTCGACGAGGCTCCCAAGGCCATCAAGGAGGGCGTTGACCGCGAGGAGGCCGACAAGCTCAAGGCCGAGCTCGAGGAGGCCGGCGCCACCGTCGAGCTCAAATAGATCTCGCATTAACCGCGGCTTGAACCTAGGCAGGGAGCCAAGCTCGCGGCAGAGCGTGGCCGTGTGTTATTTTTCGCGGTCGCGCTCAGTTTTGTCCCCTGGCCGAATATCTGCGCTGTACCTAACGTCCCTCTGACCTTCCGAGGAGTCGCCCGTCTTGGCACGTTCGAACGCTGCCCCCGTAACCCGCAGGAGTTTTTCCCGACTACAGAACCCCCTCGAAGTCCCCCATCTCATCGATATCCAGCGTCGCTCCTTCGAAGAGCTGACGGATCCGAAGAATGGCGGCCTGCGAGAGACCATTGACGACATATCCCCGATTGAGGATTACACGGGGAACCTCGCCATCGTCTTCGGCGAGTTCAAATTCGAGGAGCCGCCGCACTCGATCGAGGAGTGCCGTGAGAAGGACATGACCTACTCGCGGCCGCTCTCGGCGACGGTCGCCTTCCAGAACAAAGAGACCGGCGAGATCCGCGAGCAGGCCGTCTTCATGGGCGACTTCCCGTGGATGACCGACCGCGGCACCTTCATCATCAACGGCACCGAGCGTGTCGTCGTCACCCAGCTCGTTCGTTCCCCGGGTGCCTACGTGATGGCGCCGAAGGACCCCGAAAAGCAGGTCTTCATCGCCAACCTGATGCCTGCCCGCGGTTCCTGGCTAGAGCTGGAAATCGACAAAAAAGGCAAAGTCTTCGTGCGCATCGACCGCAAGCGCAAGCTGCCGGTGACGGTGCTGCTGCGGGCGATGGGCTATGTCGAGGACGAGAAGCTCCTCGACATGTTCGACAACTCGATCTACATGCGTCACACGATCGAGGCGGACACCGAGGCGACCCGCACCGAGGAGGGCGCCCTGATCGAGCTGTTCAAGAAGCAGCGCCCGGGCGAGCCGCCTTCAGTCGACGCTGCCCGCAACCTGCTCGAGCAGCTCTTCTTCGATCCCAAGCGCTACGACCTCACCCGGGTCGGTCGCTACAAGCTCAACGCGAGGCTCGACCTCGACATCGACCTAGACACGCGGGTTCTCACCCACGACGACATCATCGCCCTGGTCAAGGAGCTCACCTCCCTGCCCAAGCTGCTTGGCATCCCCGAGGAGGTCGACGAGGAGAACCCGATCAAGGATTACGCGGCTGAGGCGATCACCTACCCGCGCGAGCCCGTCAACGAGCATCTCGACGAGTACGAGCACTTCGGCAACCGGCGCCTGCGCACAGTCGGCGAGCTGATCCAGGAGGCCTTCCGCATCGGCCTCTACCGGATGGAGCGCGTCGTCCGCGAGCGCCTGACGACCGAAGACTCGGATGCGATCACGCCGCAGACGATCATCAACATCCGCCCGGTCGTGGCGGCGATGAAGGAGTTCTTCGGTTCCTCGCAGCTCTCGCAGTTCATGGACCAGACCAACTCGCTGGCAGGCCTCACCCACCGGCGCCGACTCTCGGCGCTGGGCGCGGGCGGGCTGACCCGTGAGCGTGCCCCGATCGAGGTTCGCGACGTGCACCCGACCCATTACGGCCGGATGTGCCCGATCGAGACCCCGGAGGGTCCGAACATCGGCCTGATCGGCTCGCTCTCCTCCTACGCGGAGGTCTCCGAGCACGGCTTCGTCACCACTCCCTACCGGGTGGTCAAAGACGGCGTCGTCACCGAGGAGATCGTCCACCTGGACGCGACCCAGGAGGAGGACAAGGTCATCGCCCAGGCCAACGCCGAGGTCGATGACAACGGCAAGCTGAAGGGCCCGCAGGTGCTGGTCCGCGCCGGCGAGGACGAGTACGCCTCGGCCCTGCCGAAAGAGGTCGACCTGATGGACGTCTCGCCGACCCAGATCTGGTCGGTCGGTACGGCGCTGATCCCCTTCCTCGAGCACGACGACGCCAACCGCGCACTGATGGGCTCGAACATGCAGCGCCAGGCGGTGCCGCTGCTCAAGCCCGACCCGCCGCTGATCGGCACCGGCATGGAGCGCCGCGCCGCGCAGGACACCGGGGACGTGGTCCTCTCCGGCGAAGACGGGGAAGTCACCCACGTCGACTCCGAGCGCATCGTGGTCACCAGTGGCACGAAGAAGCTCGAGTACCCGCTGCACAAGTTCATGCGCTCCAACCAGGGAACGCTGATCCACCAGCGGCCGATCGTCAACAGCGGTCAGAAAGTCAAGAAGGGCGACGTGCTCGCCGACGGTTCTTCAACCGGTGGTGGCGAGATCGCCCTGGGCAAGAACTGCCTGGTCGCCTTCATGTCCTGGGAGGGCTACAACTTCGAGGACGCGATCATCCTCTCCGAGCGCCTGGTCAAGGACGACGAGCTCACCTCGATCCACATCGAGGAGTACGAGATCGACGCCCGCACGACCAAGCTCGGCGACGAGGAGATCACCCGCGACATTCCCAACCGCTCCGAGGAGAGCCTGCGCAACCTCGACGAGCGCGGCATCGTCCGCGTTGGCGCCGAGGTCCAGTCGGGCGACCTGCTGGTCGGCAAGGTGACGCCGAAGGGCGAGACCGAGCTGACCGCCGAGGAGAAGCTGATCCGCGCGATCTTCAAGGAGAAGGCGCGCGAGGTCCGCGACACCTCGCTCAAGGTTCCCCACGGCGAGGGTGGCGTCGTCATTGACGTCCTCACCTTCAGCCGCGACGACGGTGACGATCTCGCCGCCGGCGTCAACGACCTGGTCCGCGTCTTCGTCGCGACCAAGCGCAAGATCGCCGAGGGCGACAAGCTCGCGGGCCGCCACGGGAACAAGGGTGTGATCTCGAAGATCGTGCCCGAGGAGGACATGCCCCACCTCGCCGACGGCACCCCCGTCGACGTCATCCTCAACCCGCTCGGCGTGCCGAGCCGGATGAACATCGGGCAGATCCTCGAGACCCACCTCGGCTGGGTCGCGGGCAACGGCTGGTACGACGATGGCTCGGAGGCCTACAAACAGGCCCATTCCGACGAGGGCAACGGTCGCGTCTACGTGGCGACCTCGGTCTTCGACGGCGCCAGCGTCGAGGATGTCGACGAGGCCCTGGTCAAGTGGCAGGACGAGAACGCAGAGCGCGGCATCGACCTCGGCATCGACAAGAGCGAGCGCCCCGGCGCCCGCGCCGACGGCAGCGTCCAGCTCTACAACGGCCGCACCGGCGAGCCCTACGAGGGCAAGGTCACGGTCGGCTATATGTACATCCTCAAGCTGCTGCACCTGGTCGACGACAAGATCCACGCCCGTTCGACCGGCCCGTACTCGCTCGTCACCCAGCAGCCGCTGGGCGGCAAGGCGCAGTTCGGTGGCCAGCGCTTCGGCGAGATGGAGGTCTGGGCCCTGGAGGCCTACGGCGCTGCCTACACGCTGCAGGAGATGCTCACGGTCAAGTCCGACGACACGGTCGGGCGCGTCAAGGCCTACGAGGCGATCGTCAAGGGGGAGAACATCCCCGAGCCGTCGATCCCGGAGTCCTTCAAAGTGCTGTTGAAGGAGATCCAGAGCCTCTCGCTCGACGCCAACGTGGTCTCCGAAGGCGGCGACGTCGAAATCGCCGAGGAGGACGACGACCTGCTCAAAGCGGCCGAGGAGCTCGGCATGGACCTGACCGGGGTCCGCGCCGACGGCAACGGCTCCAACGGAGCGGCCGACGAGCGTGAGGAGCAGACCGTCGCCGAGGGCGAGGGCGGCACAGATGGGGCCGAGGCAGAGAAAGAGCAAGAGGCCGCTGAGGCCAAGGTGGAGGACTGACAGTGATCGACATCAACAATTTCGACGCAATTGAAATCGGCCTCGCGTCGTCGAAGAAGATCCGCTCCTGGAGTTGGGGCGAGGTCACCAAGCCCGAGACGATCAACTACCGAACGCTGAAGCCGGAGAAAGACGGCCTCTTCTGCGAGCGCATCTTCGGTCCGACCAAGGACTGGGAGTGCTACTGCGGCAAGTACAAGCGAGTCCGCTACAAGGGCATCGTCTGCGAGCGCTGCGGCGTCGAGGTGACCCGTTCCAAGGTGCGCCGCGAGCGCATGGGACACGTCGATCTCGCCGCGCCGGTCTCGCATATCTGGTTCTTCAAGGGTGTGCCGAGCCGGATCGGCTATCTGATCGACATGGCGCCGAAGGAGCTGGAGAAGGTCCTCTACTTCGCTGCCTCAATGATCACTTGGGTCGATGTCGAGGCCCGCGACAAGGACCTCGGCGAGCTCGAGAAAGAGGTCAAAAAAGTCACCGACTCCTACGAGGTAGAACGGCAGAAAAGGACTCAGGAGCTGAGCGAGTCGCTGGAGCGCCGGATCAAGTACCTCGAGGACGGCACCCAGACCAAATTCGACGACGACGACCACATCTGGGCTGACTCGCTGAAACTGACCGCCGCGCAGCTGCGCAAGTTGAAGGACGACGAGCGCACGAAAATGATCAAAGAACTGCGCAAGACCTTCGAGGCGGAGATCTCCGACACCGAGGCCTACATCGACGAGGCGATCGAGCGGATGCAAGAGGTCTGGAAGATCTTCACCGAGATGAAGCCGAAGGACGTCGTCAACGACGAGACGGTCTTCCGTGAGCTCAAGGATCGCTTCGGTTCGCCGTTCGGCTGGGGCGAGTACTTCCGCGGCAGCATGGGTGCCGAAGCAGTGCGCGATCTGCTCGAACAGGTCGACCTCGAGGCCGAGTGCGAGGAACTGGAGCAGGTCATCAACAGCTCCAAAGGGCAGAAACAGGCCCGCGCGGTCAAGCGGCTGAAGGTCGCCTCCGCCTTCCTCAACTCCGAGAACAAACCGGATTGGATGATCCTCGATTGCGTGCCCGTCATCCCGCCGGAGCTGCGCCCGATGGTGCAGCTCGACGGTGGCCGCTTCGCGACCTCGGATCTCAACGACCTCTACCGGCGCGTGATCAACCGCAACAACCGCCTCAAGCGTCTGCTTGACCTCGGCGCGCCCGAGATCATCGTCAACAACGAGAAGCGGATGCTGCAGGAGGCTGTCGACGCCCTCTTTGACAACGGCCGTCGCGGCCGTCCCGTCACGGGCCCGGGCAACCGCCCGTTGAAGTCGCTCTCCGACATGCTCAAGGGCAAGCAGGGACGCTTCCGCCAGAACCTGCTCGGCAAGCGCGTCGACTACTCCGGCCGTTCGGTCATCGTCTCCGGCCCGAGCCTGCACCTGCACCAGTGCGGCCTGCCGAAGCTCATGGCGCTGGAGCTCTTCAAGCCATTCATCATGGCCCAGCTGGTCGAGCGCAAGGCGGTGCAGAACATCAAGGCCGCCAAGAAGATGGTCGAGTCGATGATTCCCGAGGTCTGGGACGTGCTCGAGGAGGTCATCCACGAGCACCCGGTGCTGCTCAACCGCGCACCGACCCTGCACCGCCTCGGCATCCAGGCCTTCGAGCCAGTGCTGGTCGAGGGCAAGGCGATCCAGGTCCACCCGCTGGTCTGCTCCGCCTTCAACGCCGACTTCGACGGCGATCAGATGGCGGTCCACGTGCCACTCTCCGCCGAGGCCCAGGCCGAGGCGCGGATCCTGATGCTCTCGGCGAACAACATCCTCTCGCCGGCTCACGGCGCGCCGCTGGCGACGCCGACCCAGGACATGGTGCTCGGCATCTACTACCTGACCTACGGCCCCGACGCCGAGGAGCTGGCCAAGCTCGACGAGCAGCTCAAGTCGAACAAAGGCTCGCTCAACGGCTCAGCGCCGAAGGTGTTCCGTTCCTCGCAGGAGGCCGAGCTCGTTTACGAGAACGGCGGCTGCAAGCTGCACGACCAGGCCGAGTACCGGCGGGCCGGGCGCGGGCACTTCCTCACCACGGTGGGGCGGATCATCTTCAACGAGAACATCGAGCGCGCCCTGGCGGACGCGCTCGGCGAGGATTTCGATCCGGACCAGTTCGAGTTCGTCAACTTCTCGCTGAAGAAGAAGAACATCAACGAGATGGTCTTCAACCTGGTCGAGGCCTACGGTGCGCCGGCGGTCTCGCAGGTGCTTGACGCCTTCAAGGACCTCGGCTTCCACTACGCCAGCCAGGCAGGCATCACCGTGTCCAAGAACAACGTCATCTCGCCGCCCGACAAGGAACAGATCCTGGAACGGTACGAGAAGCAGACCTCTGAGATCCAGGACCAGTACAACGACGGCTACATCACGGCGGAGGAGCGCCACGAGGCGGTCACGTCGCACTGGAACCAGGCGACCGACGAGGTTGCTCAGGCGATGGAGGACAACCTCCACGAGCTCAACCCGATTTTCATGATGGCCAACTCGGGCGCTCGCGGTTCCTTCAAGCAGATCCGCCAGCTTGCGGGGATGCGCGGCCTGATGGCCAATCCGAAGGGCGAAATCATCGAGCGGCCGATCAAGGCCAACTTCATGGAGGGCCTCTCGGTGCTCGAGTACTTCATCTCCACGCACGGTGCCCGAAAGGGACTCGCCGACACGGCGCTGCGTACGGCCGATTCGGGTTACCTGACCCGGCGCCTCGTCGACGTCGCCCAGGACGTGATCGTGCGCGAGGAGGACTGCAAAACCAAAGACCACATCGAGATGGCGATCCGCAAGGACGACAACTCGCTCAACGACAACCTGATCGGTCGCTTGGCGGCGAAGAAATTCGAAACCAAGCGCGGCCGCGAGCTGCTCAAACGTAATCAGGAGATCACCCTGCCGGACGTTGAAGCGATCGCCGAGGCGTTCGAGGACGATGAGACCAAGGTCCCGGTTCGCTCGGCGCTCAAGTGCGACGCCGACTCCGGCGTGTGCCGCGCCTGCTATGGCATCGCTCCGGCGACCGGGTTCACGGTCAACATCGGCGACGCGGTGGGCATCATCGCCGCCCAGTCGATCGGCGAGCCGGGCACGCAGCTGACCATGCGGACGTTCCACACCGGCGGTGTCGCCGGCCAGGACATCACGCAGGGCCTGCCGCGCATCGTCGAGCTCTTCGAGGCACGTAAACCGAAGGGCCTGGCGCAGATGGCGGAGGCGGCCGGCAAGGTCTCGGTTGAGGAAACCGACAAAGCGCTGAAAGTCCACGTCACCGAGTCAAGCGGCGAGGAGCACGCTTACAGCTTCCCGCCCCGCACCCGTCTGCACGTCGCCGACGGGGACAAGGTCGAGGTCGGTCAGCAGCTCAACGAGGGCTCGCTCTACCCAGCCGACCTGCTGGCGATTCGCGGTCGCACCGCCGTCGAGCTCTACCTGGTGGCCGAGGTGCAGAAGGTCTACAGGGCCCAGGGCGTCGACATCAACGACAAGCACATCGAGCTGATTGCCCGCCAGATGCTGAAGAAGGTGCGGATCGAGTCGAAGGGCTCGACCAGCCTGCTGCCGGGCCAGCTCGAGGACCGCGGTGCGCTCAAGCGCCTCAACAAGAAGACCAAGGACGAAGGCGGCACGCCGGCCAAGGCCGAGGAGGTCATCCTCGGAATCACCAAGGCCTCGCTGGCCACCGAGTCCTTCCTCTCCGCCGCCTCCTTCCAGGAGACGACGAAGGTGCTCACCGACGCGGCTCTGGAGGGCAAGCGAGACAAACTCGTTGGCCTCAAGGAGAACGTGATCATCGGCAAGCTGATCCCAGCCGCCACCGGCCTCAAGCACTACCGCACGCTCGCGGTCGAGCCGGCCGTGCCGATCGAACCGCCGAGCGAGGAAGGCCTGCTCGACGAGGACGAGCTCGCTGCCGAGCTCGGGCTCGACGACGGCGGCGAAGCCGTCGAGAGCTTCGGCCCTTCCTTTGCGGAGGAGCTCGAGGAGCTGGCGCAGGAGATCGAGCAGACCTCAGAGGAGTCATCGCCCGGGACGCAGTCCTAGGTTTGGGGTGGGGAGGGGTCGGGTGCCCCTCCTCGCCTCAACTTTTTCGATGGAGAGTTAGCTGGCTGGCGCCGCTAGCTGCTGCCGAAAAAGTACAAGCCGCGATGAGGGGCACCCGACCCCTCCACTCCAGCAGCTAGGGCTGCCCGCCGAGGGACGAGTCCGTTCGGTCGAGCCTGTGGTGACTTTGTCGTTTTGGGGGCATATGCGGCCCAAACGACAAAGTCACCGTGAACGCAAGCGGCCCGGGCGTTTGCCCGGGCCGCTGGTGGTGCTTGTTGGCTTCGCTTAGCCGGCCAGGCAGTAGGCGAAGACGGTGAGGGTGCTTGCTGCGCCGCTGTTGTTCTTGGCCTGGTATTGCCAGCCGTTGCCGCTGCGGAGGGTCGAGGTCATCTCGACTCCGAAGTTGGCGGGCTGGCCGCCGCCGCTGATCACGACCGTGCCGGCTGGGCAGCTGACCGAGACGCTGCCGTTGGCGCCGGCTGCGATCGGGGTGCTGTTGCTGACCTGCGTGATCGGGGCGAGCTCGGAGGCGCGGACCGAGCCGGACTGCAGCTCGCTCGAGCCGACCGAGTCGGGGCCGAGGTCGTTGGCGGTCAGGGACTGGTCCGCTACCTCCGAGGAGGTGACCGAGGCGGGGCCGAGATCGGCTGCCGTGAGGCTGTCCGGGGCGACGTCGGAGGATTCGACGCCGTTTTCGGCGATCTCCGTGGTGTCGACCGCGTTGGGGGCGATCTTGCCGGCGGCGACCGAGTTGTCGCGCAGGTCAACGGTGCGGATCGTGCCGTCGACGATCTGCGGCGAGCGAACCGTGTTCTTGCCGACACCGGCGGCGATGGCACTGCCGGTGAGGGCGGCGAACAGGGCGATGCAGGCGATCACGAGGGCTGGGGAGGGACGGAATGAGCGAGTCTTGTTGGTCTTGATGTTCATCGGAGGATTCCTTTCGTTTGGTTGGTTGATCCGATGGACCAAGCTTCGGCCCGATCGCCCGTTTCAACTACGGACCCCAGGGGTGGTCTTCCTCACCCCTTTGGCTCGCGTATCTCGTCGTTTGGCTGACCGGCCAAGGCCCTTCCCCGCTTGGATAGATTCCATTCGTGGCTGCTTCTCAGAAGGTCTGCGTGATCGGCGCCGGGTCCTCGGGCATCGCCGCCTGCCAGGTCCTCAATGCCCGCGGGCTTCCGTTCGACTGCTTTGAGAAGGGCTCGGAGGTGGGCGGCAACTGGCGCTACGAAAACGACAACGAGCTCTCCTCCGCCTACCGCTCGCTGCACATCAACACCTCGCGCGGCCTGATGGCCTACCGCACCTATCCGATGCCGGATGACTACCCGGACTACCCCAACCACTTCCAGATCGCCCGCTACTTCGATGACTACGTCGACCACTTCGCCCTGCGCGAGAAGATTCGCTTCCGCAGTGAGGTGAAGAGCGTCGTACCCGTCGATGGCGAGTGGGAGGTGACGATCGAGGATCGTGAAGGCAACAGCGAGACCCATCGCTACCGCGCCGTGCTCGTCGCCAACGGCCACCACTGGGACCCGCGCTGGCCGGAACCGCCCTTCGCCGGTGCCGAGGACTTCACCGGCGAGCAGATGCACGTCCACCACTACCGTGAGCCGGAGGTGCTGGTCGGCAAGCGAGTCCTGGTCCTTGGCATCGGCAACTCGGCAACCGACATCGCGGTTGAGTCCTCGCGCATCGCCGAGGCGACCTTCCTGGCGATGCGCCGCGGCGCCTACGTGATGCCCAAGTACCTCAACGGCAAGCCCACGGACGAGGCCGCCTCGAAGCTGCTGACGATGATGCCGTTGGCGGTGCAGCGCTTTGTGTTGAACCGGATGCTGGGGCTGACCGCGGGCGACATGACCGCCTATGGCCTGCCGCAGCCAGACCACAAGCTGCTCGAGGCGCACCCGACGGTCTCGGCCGAGCTGCTCTCGCGACTCGGCCATGGCGACATCGCGGTCAAGCCCAACGTCGACCGCTTCGCCGGCGGCCGCACGGTGCGCTTCGCCGACGGCAGTGAGGAGGAGATCGACCTCGTCGTCTACTGCACCGGCTACAAGATCAGCTTCCCATTCTTCGCCGAGGACTTCATCTCAGCCAGCGAGAACCGCCTCCCGCTCTACCGCCGCGTCGCCTCGGTCGAGCACCCGGGTCTCTACTTCATCGGCCTGATCCAGCCTCTGGGGGCGATCATGCCGCTGGCCGAGGCACAGGCGGAGTGGGTGGGGGACCTGCTTGACGGCACCGGCACCTTGCCTTCGCCGGGGCAGATGCAGAAAGAGATCTCAGCCGCGGAAGAGAAGATGAAGAAGCGCTACGTCGCCTCTAAGCGTCACACGATCCAGGTGGACTTCCAGCCTTATCTGCGCGAGATCCGGCGCGAGCGAAAGCAGGCTGCGCAGCGGGTTTGACCACGCGGGTCCGTCCGCCGGGCGGGCAGTTCGGAAGCGGCCGCACCGCGCCACCGCCGTGGGGACCGCGCCGCGGTCCACGCGGCAGTCGTGGCTCAGGCTGCCAGCGCTTGAAGCCGCCGTCCGAGTCCTCCGCCGCACCCTCCTCCTCAGGTGCACGGCTCGCCCACCAGACGAGCCACAACGCGCCGAAGACGGGAATCTTCAGCACGACGAGCAGGAAGAAAATGGGCCAGAACCCCTCCACGCGGCCAGTGTACCCGGCTCAGAAGCTTCGAACCCAGGCTTCGAGCGCGCCCACATGAGCCTCCTCGAGCCCGAGGTGAGTTTCGGTCGGCACCAACAGCGTCGGCTGCTCGCGCTGCTCCGCCCACTCGAAGCAGCTCTGGTCGAAGTTGTCGTCGATCCAGGCCAGGGGCCTGTTTGCCGCGTACTCGCCGATCGGGCCCAGCTTCCAATGGGCGCCGCCCGGTCGCGCCGCGACGTCGAAGCTGACGAAGGGAAGCTCGGGCAGGCCGAGGATGTTGGGCAGGTAGAAGTTCGCTTTGTCCTCCCAGCCCGTCGCCCAAACCGGCTCGAAGAGCTCGCTGAGCCGCCGCAGCCGGTCGCCGGTGGGCAGGGAGATCAGGTGCGGCACGCCGTCGACGAGCTGGAACTGCGTGTGGGCGCGGTCGGGCTGCGGATCGGTGCCGAAGAGCGAGATGACGCCGTCGACGTCGACGGCGAGAATCGGCCTGCTCATGGCCGCGAGGGGCCTACCAGCGGTAGTGCGCGAAGGCCTTGTTGGCCTGGGCCATGCGGTAGATGTCGTCCTTGCGCTTCCAGGCAGCGCCCTGCTGCTGGGTCGCGTCGAGGATCTCACCGGCGAGGCGCTCGGCCATCGAGTACTCGCGGCGGGCGCGGGCGTAGTCGACCATCCAACGGATCGCCAGGGTGCGAGCGCGGCGGGCGGGAACCTCGACCGGCACCTGGTAGGTGGCACCGCCGACGCGGCGAGAGCGAACCTCGAGCACCGGGGTCAGCTGTTTGATCGCCGCCTCCAAAGTCTCGATCGCGTCCTCGCCGGAGCGCTCGCCAACCAGGGCAAGCGCGTCGTAGACGATCCGCTCGGCAAGCTGCTTCTTGCCGTCGCTCATCACCTTGTTGATCAGCTGCTGAACGAGCCGATTGCGGAAACGGGCGTCGGGCTCGACCGGGCGGATCTGTGCAGCGGAGCGGCGGGGCATTAGGAAGCCTTGACGCCGTAGCGCGAGCGGGCCTGCTTGCGGTCGGAGACGCCGGCCGCATCGAGGGTGCCGCGCACGACCTTGTAGCGGACGCCTGGCAGGTCCTTGACGCGACCACCCCTGACGAGCACGACTGAGTGCTCCTGCAGGTTGTGGCCCTCGCCGGGGATGTAAGTCGTGACCTCCATGCCGTTGGTCAGGCGCACACGGGCGATCTTGCGCAGCGCCGAGTTCGGCTTCTTCGGCGTTACGGTCGCGACGCGGGTGCAGACGCCGCGGCGCTGCGGGGCCGCGACTGCCTTCTTGCGGCCTTGCGAGGACTTGAGTCCCGGCGTCGCCGTCTTCTTCTTCGGGCGCTTGCGGCCCTTCCTGACAAGTTGATTGGTATTCGGCACGGCCGCGCATAGTAGAGCAGTCCGCCAATGAACAGCCCCGCCGCCGCCGCGAGCTCTCCGTAGAAGCCCCCGCGGAGCACCGCTGTGGCCCCGGCGAATTGGGCCGATTGGGCGCCCGCATCCTGTCCCGCGGGGAGGTCGACGAGCAGGATCACGGCGAGGCAAACCAAGCCGATGAGGGAGACGACGCGCCCGAGGCCGCGCCGCTCCCTCCGCATCCCCAGCACCGCGACGGCGGCGGCGAGCAGCGCCAGCGGCACCAGCAGGTAGGCGTGCGCCTGCCCTGCGTTTTCAGCGCCGAGCGCCGGCGGGGCCGCCGCCGGCAGCCCGGCATAGGCGGACTGGCCGATCTCGACGCTGCTGTAGGTGACGAACTGGGAGACGACGAGGCAGGCGGAGGCGGCGAGGATGACGACGCAGATCGCCCGGGCCGGGGTCAGCACGGCGCTGACTCGCGTCGCCACGCGCAACGCCGTGTGCCAAAGGCGCCGCAGCAGACGTTCGCCCCGAGAGAAGATGCGAAGAAGGAGCACGGTGAGCGGCCGCAGTCGCTTCGTCGCCGCTTTCCAGGCTCGGGTTGCCCCCAGGCGCGCCTTGTGCAGCCAGCGGACCAGCAGCGGACGCGCCTGCTCGATCCGTTTGGCGAGAGCGCGATCGGCCTGGCGAGTGCGCTTGCCGGCGCCGGTCAGGACCGCGCCGAGGCGCCGTCGCGCCGCTGCTATCATCGCGCGTCGCTCAGGCAGTTTTTTCGACTTACGTTTTTTCGGAGTTCGTTTCGCCGGGCCCGCGAGGGCCTTTTTCATGCGCCGATCCCGGCCTTTGCCAGATCGCTCGCGTTTGTCCCGTCCCCGTTTCACAACCAAACCCTTACCTTAGGAACCCATGGCACGCAGCTTTCCCCTAGAGAAGACGCGCAACATCGGCATCATGGCGCACATCGACGCCGGCAAGACGACGACGACCGAGCGCATCCTCTACTACACCGGCCGCACCCACAAGATGGGCGAGGTCCACGAGGGCGCTGCCGTGATGGATTGGATGGAGCAGGAGCAGGAGCGTGGCATCACGATCACCTCCGCCGCGACCGCCTGCGAGTGGAAGGACCACCGGATCAACATCATCGATACGCCCGGCCACGTTGACTTCACGGTCGAGGTCGAGCGCAGCCTGCGCGTCCTCGACGGAGCGATCGCCGTCTTCGATGCCGTCGCCGGCGTCGAGCCCCAGTCGGAGACGGTCTGGCGCCAGGCTGACAAGTACCGGGTGCCGCGCTTCGCCTACATCAACAAGATGGACCGCACGGGTGCGGACTTCTTCAACTCGGTCGAGACGATGAAGGACCGACTCGGTGCCAACCCGCTGCCGATCCAGCTGCCGATCGGCGCTGAGGAGAACTTCAAAGGCGTCGTCGACCTGATCGAGATGAAGGGCTTGATCTGGACCGATGAGCTCGGCGCCGAGTACGAGAAGATCGAGGTCCCGGACGACCTCAAGGACCAAGCCGAGGAATACCGCACCCAGCTGATCGAGGCCTGCGCCGACTACGACGACGAGCTGATGGAGGCCTACCTGGCCGAGGAAGAGATTCCCCACGAGCGGATCGCCAAGTCGCTGCACCGCGCCTGCCTCGACACCAAGGTGACTCCGGTCCTCTGCGGCACCTCATTCAAGAACAAGGGAGTGCAACCGCTGCTCGACGCGATCGTCGAGCTGCTGCCCTCGCCACTCGAGGTTCCGCCGGTCACCGGTGTCGTCCCCGCCGGCAAGGGCCAGGCCGAGGACGTCGAGGACGAGCGACCCGCTTCCGACGACGCCCCGTTCGCCGCCCTTGCCTTCAAGGTGATGACCGACCCCTACGTCGGCAAGCTCACTTACTTCCGCGTCTACTCCGGCAAGCTGGAGAAAGGTGGCCGCGTCCTCAACGTGAAGACGGGTCGCACCGAGCGCATCGGCCGGCTGCTGATGATGCACGCCAACAGCCGCGAGGAGATCGACGAGTGCTACGCCGGTGACATCTGCGCCGGCGTCGGCCTCAAAGAAACCGGGACCGGCGACACTCTCGCCGCCCCCGACGCGCCGATCGCGCTGGAGAGCATCGAATTTCCCGAGACCGTTATCGCCGTCGCGATCGAGCCGAAAACCAAGGCCGACCAGGAGAAGATGGGCAACGCCCTGCAGCGGCTCGGCGAGGAGGACCCGACCTTCCGCATCGAATCCGATGAGGAAACCGGCCAGACCCTGATCCACGGCATGGGCGAGCTCCATCTCGAGGTGATCGTCGACCGCATGCTGCGCGAGTTCAAAGTCGAGGCCAACGTCGGCAAGCCCCAGGTCGCCTACCGCGAGACGATCCGCAAGGACGTCAAGAAGGTCGAGGCCCGCTTCGTCCGCCAGACCGGTGGCCGCGGCCAATTCGGCCACGTCGTGATCAACGTCGAGCCGGCCCCGGGCGAGGGCTTCGTCTTCGAGAACAAGATCAAGGGCGGCGTGATCCCGGGAGAATTCATCGGCCCGGCCGAACAGGGGATGAAAGAGGCGCTCGAGAACGGCGTCAAGGCCGGCTACCCGATGGTCGACGTCAAGGTCGAACTCGTCGACGGCTCCTTCCACGACGTCGACTCCTCGGAGATGGCCTTCAAAATCGCCGGCTCGATGGCGATCCAGGACGCCGCGCGCAAAGCCAACCCGGTCCTGCTGGAGCCGGTGATGGCGGTCGAGGTGGTCACCCCCGAGGACTTCCTCGGCGACGTGATCGGCGACCTCTCCCGCCGCCGCGGCAAGGTGCAGGGCCAGGATCAGCGCGGCAACGCCCTCGCCGTACAAGCTTTCGTTCCCCTGGGTGAAATGTTCGGTTACGCGACTGAACTGCGTTCGATGACCCAGGGCCGCGCCAACTACACAATGCAGTTCGAGCGGTACGAGGAGGTCCCCGGCAACATCGCCGAGGAGATCGTCGAGCACCGCTCCGGCGAGCCGGTTGGTGCGACCTCATGACCGAGACCAGGCCGCAACGTTGTTATAGCTATATTTCCCCGGTTCGCCCGCAGGCAGCGCAAAATGCGCCGCTGAACAGCGCGCCCCAGACTTAAACAGCCAAGCCAGACAGAACCCCAAACTTTCGAAAGGTAGAACGAGAGAGATGTCTAAGGAGAAGTTCGAGCGCGATAAGCCGCATGTGAACGTCGGCACGATCGGTCACATCGACCACGGCAAGACGACGCTGACGGCCGCGATCACCACGACGCTCGCCACCAAGGGCGACGCCGAGGCGAAGAGCTTCGCCGAGATCGACAACGCTCCGGAGGAGAAGGAGCGCGGCATCACGATCGCGACCTCACACGTCGAGTACCAGACCGAGAACCGGCACTATGCCCACGTCGACTGCCCAGGCCACGCCGACTACGTCAAGAACATGATCACCGGCGCCGCCCAGATGGACGGCGCGATCCTGGTCGTCTCGGCCGCCGACGGCGTCATGCCTCAGACCCGCGAGCACATCCTGCTCGCCCGGCAGGTCAACGTCCCGCACGTGGTCGTCTTCCTCAACAAGATCGACCAGGTTGACGACGAGGAACTGATCGAGCTGGTCGAGGAGGAGGTCAAGGAACTCCTCAACGAGTACGACTTCCCCGGCGACGACACGCCGATCGTCAAGGGCTCGGCGCTGAAGGCGCTGGAGGGTGACGAAGACGCCCAGAAGGCGATCTTCGAGCTGGCCGAGGCGCTTGACTCCTACATTCCCGAGCCCGTCCGCGAGCTCGACAAGCCCTTCCTGATGCCGATCGAGGACATCTTCTCGATTACCGGCCGTGGCACCGTCGCCACTGGTCGCGTCGAGCAGGGCATCGTCAACACCGGCGATGAGGTCGAGATCGTCGGCATCAAGGACACCACGACCACCGTGGTGACCGGGGTCGAGATGTTCCGCAAGCTGCTCGACGAGGGTCAGGCCGGCGACAACATCGGCGCCCTGCTCCGCGGTACCAAGCGCGAGGAGATCGAGCGCGGCCAGGTTCTCTGCAAGCCCGGCTCGATCACGCCGCACACCAAGTTCAAGGCTGAGGTCTACTGCCTGAAGAAGGAGGAGGGTGGTCGCCACACTCCGTTCTTCTCGGGTTACCGGCCGCAGTTCTACTTCCGCACCACCGACGTGACCGGAATCGCCAACCTCCCCGAGGGGACCGAGATGGTGATGCCGGGTGACAACGTCGAGATGACGATTGAGCTGATCCAGCCGATCGCGATGGACCAGGGCCTGCGCTTCGCGATTCGCGAGGGTGGTCGTACCGTCGGCTCGGGAGTCGTTGCCGAGGTCATCGAGTAGGCCGTTTTCACTCCGGGGCGGACCTTCCGGGTCCGCCCTTTCGCTGCCTACTGGCGGCGGGACAACCGCAAAAGGACATACGACCGGGGCGGCGCCCCACCTCAATGGGGCCCGCCCTTTATGCGCCGTAAGGCGCGGAGAAAAGACGAGAGAAATTTAAAAAGTGGCAGCGATAGCAGCGCAGAAAATTCGAATCCGGCTCAAGGCGTACGACCATGACGCCATAGACCGGGCTGCCCGCGAGATCGTCGAGACCGCGGAGCGCACCGGTGCCAGCGTCTCCGGTCCGGTGCCGCTGCCGACCGAGAAGAACGTCTACTGCGTGATTCGCTCGCCCTTCAAGGACAAGGACTCGCGCGAGCATTTCGAGATGCGCACGCATAAGCGCCTGATCGACATCCTTCAGCCATCGCCGAAAACCGTCGACTCGCTGCAGCGCCTCGACTCGCTGCCGGCGGGCGTCGACATCGAGATTCGCCTCTAGAGCCATGGCTGCGATCCTCGGCAAGAAGCTCGGCATGACGCAGGTCTTTGGCGAGGACGGCGTGGTGATCCCGGTGACGGTGATCGAGGCCGGTCCCTGCAAGGTGACCGCGGTGCGTGAGCAGGAGAAGGACGGCTACGCCGCCGTGCAGCTCGCCTTCGGTGAGACCAAGCAGGGCAAGCTGAGCAAGGCCGAGGAAGGCCACCTGAAGAAGGCCGGCGCGGCGCCGATGCGCCACCTGGTCGAGTTCCGCGACGAGGACCTCGGCGCAGAGGAGGGCCCGAAGATCGGTGACGACGTCACCGTCGCCGTCTTCGAGGCGGGCCAGAAGGTCAAGGTCTCCGGGATCTCGATCGGCAAGGGCTTCCAGGGCGGCATCAAGCGCCACAACTTCAGCCGCGGTCCGGTCACCCACGGCTCGCACAACGTGCGCGCGCCGGGTTCGATCGGTGCCAGCACCTTCCCCGCCCGCGTCTTCAAGGGCATGCGGATGCCGGGGCAGATGGGCAACAAGCGCATCACCCAGAAGGGTCTCGAAGTCGCCCAGGTCGATGCCGAGAAGAACCTGCTGCTGATCAAAGGCTCGGTACCGGGCTCGCGCAACGCGATGGTCGAGGTGAGGACCGATGGCTAAAGCCACCGTGCTCGGCAAGACGACCAAGGCCGATCTGCCGAAAGAGCTCTTTGCCGAGCCCTTCAACCACTCGCTGGTCGACGAGGCGGCTCGTGCCGACCTCGCCTCCCGCCGCCAGGGCTCGGCCTCGACCCTGACTCGCGGCGAGGTCGCGATGACCGGCGCCAAGGCCTGGCGACAGAAGGGCACCGGTCGCGCTCGCGTCGGCGCGCTCAGCTCACCGACCCGTTACGGCGGTGGTACCGCCTTCGGTCCCAAGCCGCGCCATTACACGGTCAAGGTCAACCGCAAGGCACGCCGCAAAGCGCTGCGCTCCGCCCTCTCGGTCCACGCCGAGCGCGAGAGCGTCGCCGTGCTTGACGCCGCCGACTTCGAGACTCCCTCGACCAAGTCCGCTGCCGCCGCCCTCGATAAATGGGGCGCCCGCCGCTCGACCCTGATCGTGCTCGCCGCCGAGGAGGGTGGGGCCGCGAAGAGCTTCCGCAACATCGAGCGGGTCGAGGTCGCCGAGGTGAGCACCGTCGGCGTCGCTGACGTGATCGGCGCCGCTTCGCTGGTCGTCTCCCAGGGAGCGCTCGAGAAGCTGCAGGAGAGGCTGGGCTGATGGACGCCCGCACGACGATCATCCGCCCGGTGGTATCGGAGAAGAGCTACGCCCTGATCGGCGAAGGCAAGTACACCTTCCGCGTCGACGATCGTGCCCACAAGACCCAGATCGCCAGCGCGATCGAAGAGATCTTCAAGGTCAAGGTGGCCGCGGTTCGCACCTCGAAGGTGCGCGCCAAGCCGAAGCGCCGCGGACTGCACGCCGGTAAGACGCGGGCCTGGAAGAAGGCCATCGTCCAACTCGCCCCGGGCGAGCGAATCGAGCTGTTTGAAGGCGCAGAGACCGCATAGGAAACCAACATGCCGAACCGAAAGACAAAACCGACCAGCCCCGGACGCCGCTTCGCGACCTACCCCTTGCGCGAGCAGCTGACCGCTTCCAGCCCGGAACGCAAGCTGACCGAGGGCCTGCGCAAATCCGGTGGCCGTAACGCCAACGGCCGCGTCACCGCCCGCCACCGCGGCGGCGGTGCCAAGCGCCGCTACCGGCAGATCGACTTCAAGCGACTCAAGGACGGCGTCCCCGCCAAGGTGGCGACGATCGAGTACGACCCCAATCGCAGCTGCTACATCGCCCTGCTTCACTACGCAGACGGCGCCAAGAGCTACATCCTGGCCCCAGCGCAGATCGCGGTCGGCGACACGGTCCAATCTGGTCCCGGCGCCGACATCCGCCCGGGCAACGCCCTGGCGCTCGGTGAGATGCCGACCGGCACGATCGTCCACAACGTCGAGCTCACCCCCGGTCAGGGCGGCAAGCTCGGCCGCTCCGCGGGCACCTCGATCCAGCTTGCGGCGAAGGAGGGCGACATGGTGACGTTGCGCCTGCCCTCTTCGGAGATGCGCCTGGTGCGGGCCGAGTGCCGCGCCACCGTCGGCGTCCTCTCCAACGCTGAGCACCAGAACTTGAAGGTGGGCAAGGCCGGTCGCAGCCGCCACAAGGGCAAGCGCCCGCAATCGCGCGGCGTTGCGATGAACCCCGTCGACCACCCGCACGGCGGCGGCGAGGCCCACCACACGCCCGGTGGTCACCCGGTGACCCCGTGGGGCAAGCCGACCCTCGGCTACCGCACCCGCAAGAAGGGCAAGCAATCCGACCGCTACATCGTGCGCGGCCGTCGCCGCGGAAAGAAGAAGCGCTGACATGGGTAGATCGACGAAAAAGGGCCCGTTCGTGGAGGAGGCGTTGATGAAGCGCGTCAACGCGATGAACGAGTCGGGCCAGAAGCAGATGCTGAAGACCTGGTCGCGCAGCTCGACAGTCTTCCCCGACATGGTTGGTCACACGATCGCCGTCCACGACGGGCGCAAGCACGTCCCCGTCTTCATCTCCGAGTCGATGGTCGGTCACAAGCTGGGCGAGTTCGCGCCGACCCGCACCTTCCGCTCCCACTCTGGCACCGGTAAGGGTGAGTAACGTGGCCGAGCCGCAGATCGTCGTCCGCGCCAGCTCCCGTTACGTGCGGGTGGCGCCCCGCAAGGCACGCCTGATCGCCGACCAGGTCCGCGGCATGCACATCGAGCAGGCACGCGCGCTGCTCGAGTTCTCGCCGCGCGGTGCCGCCAAAGACATCCAGAAGCTGATCGAGTCAGCCGCGGCCAACGCGGAGAACAACCACGACCTCGTCGCCGACGAGATGAAGATCGCTGAGATCACCGTTGACGAAGGACCGACGCTGAAGCGCTACCGCCCACGCGCCCTTGGCCGCGCCTCGCGAATCAACAAGCGCACCAGCCACATCGCTGTCGCGCTCAGCCCCGACGAGGAAGAGGACTAGGGAAATGGGACAGAAGATCCACCCCGGCGGCTTCCGCGTCGGCTACATCCAGGACTGGAAGTCGAACTGGTTCGAGGAGAAAGACTTCTCCGACATCCTCAACGAGGACCTGAAGATCCGTGAGCACATCGAGAACAAACTCGCCCACGCGGGTCTCTCGGACATCACGATCGAGCGCCACGGCGAGATCGCCGTTGATATCCATACCGCCCGCCCGGGCATCGTGATCGGCAAGTCCGGCTCGGAAGTGGACGCGCTGCGCAAAGACCTGCACAAGCTGACCGGCAAACCGGTGAAGGTGAACATCCGCGAGGTCAAGCGCCCCGAGCTCGACGCCAAACTGGTCGCCCAGTCGATCGCCGAGCAGCTGCAGAACCGCGTCGCCTTCCGCCGCGCGATGAAACGCGCGCTCACCTCGGCGATGCGCTCCGGTGCCAAAGGCGTGAAGGTTCAGGTCTCCGGTCGCCTCGGCGGCGCCGAGATGGCCCGCACCGAGGGCTACTCAGATGGCCGCGTGCCGCTGCACACGCTGCGCGCCAACATCGACTACGGCTTTTTCGAGGCCCGCACGACGACCGGTCGTATCGGCGTCAAGTGCTGGATCAACAAGGGCGAGGTAATGCCCGAGGGCTTCCGCGATCAGCTTGCCGAAGAGGACAGCGCGCCGGTGCAGGGTGGCCAGCGCGGCGGTCGTCCTGGTGGAGATCGCGGCGGACGCGGCGGCGACCGGGGCGGACGTCCCGGCGGTCGCGGAGGGCCCGGCGGCGACCGAGGCGGTCGTGGCGGCGGTGGCCGTGGCGGCCCCGGCGGTCGTGGCGGCGGTCCCGGTGGCCCCGGCGGTCGCGGTGGCCAGCGTGGAGGTGGTCGCTGATGCTGATGCCGAAGCGGGTCAAGCACCGCAAGCAGATGCGCGGTCGCATGCGCGGCAACACCAAGGGCGGCAGCACCGTCGCTTTCGGCGAGTACGGCTTGAAGTCGCTCGATCGCGGTTGGATCACCAACCGCCAGATCGAGGCCGCTCGTGTGGCGATGACCCGCAAGATCAAACGTGGTGGCAAGGTTTGGATCAACGTCTTCCCCGACAAGCCCTACACGAAGAAGCCGGCCGAGACGCGGATGGGTTCCGGCAAGGGCAATCCCGAGGGCTGGGTCGCGGTGATCAAGCCCGGCAAGGTCATGTTCGAGCTCGCCGGCGTGCCCGAGGACCTCGCCCGCGAGGCGTTGCGCCTCGCCGGTCACAAGCTTCCGGTCAAGACCAAGTTCGTCCGGCGTGAGGGGGCTGATTCCCAGTGAAGGCGGCCGAGGCGCATGACCTCAAAGACGACGAGCTGATCGCCAAGCTGATCGACGCCAAGGAGGAGAAGTTCAACCTTCGCTTCCGCCAGGCGACCGGAGAGCTCGAGAACACGGCCCGGGTGGCGCAGGCCAAGCGGGACGTGGCGCGCCTGCTGACAGTCGCGCGCGAGCGTGGGATCGATGTGGAGAAAGAGCTGAAGAGATGACGGACGACGAGCAGAAAAAAGACGAGACGACTGAGGAGACCCCCCAGGAGGAGGCCGCTCCTGAGGCCGAGGCTCAAGCCGAGCCCGAGGCCCAGGAAGAGACCGCTGCCGAGCAGGCTCCGGCTGCTGAAGAGGCAGCCGCGGCCGCCCCTGCCGAGCCGGAGGCCGAGCCCAATCCCGAGGACGATCTGCCCTGGAAGGAGCGGCGTCGCCTGCAGCGCTCGCGCCAGCCTCACGAGGTCGGTCCCGCGCTTACGCCTGAGGAAAGGGCTGCCCAGCGGGCTGCGCAACGCAAGAACAAGGCGACCCTGAGGCGCAACGAGCGAGCGGCGAACAAGAAGGACAAGACCGCCGGCACGGGCACGCCCCCAGCCGAGCGCGATTCTGTCGCGGCCAAGACCCGCCAGGGCATCGTCGTCTCCAACAAGGGCGAGAAATCGATCACGGTGCGGATCGACATCGCCCGTCGTCACCCCACTTACGAAAAGGTCGTGCGCCGCTCCCGGACCCTGCACGCTCACGATGAGCGCAACGAGGCGGGGGAGGGCGACACGGTGCGGATCGTCGAGACCCGACCGCTGTCGAAGACAAAGCGCTGGCGCCTGGTTGAGGTACTGGAGAAGGCCAAGTGATCCAGCAGGAGTCAAGACTCAAAGTCGCCGACAACTCCGGCGCTCGCGAGCTTCTCTGCATCCGCGTCAAGGGCGGGTCGCACCGCCGCTATGCCGGTGTCGGCGACGTGATCACAGCCACGGTCAAACAGGCCAGCCCGCAGGGTGGCGTGCGCAAAGGCGAGGTCGTGCAGGCCGTCGTCGTGCGGACCAAGAAGCAGCTCGGTCGCCCCGATGGCACCTACATCTCCTTCGACGAAAACGCCGCCGTGCTGATCGACCCGGCGAGCAACAACCCGCGCGGCACCCGCATCTTCGGTCCCGTCGCCCGCGAGCTGCGCGATCGCAACTTCATGAAAATCATCTCGCTCGCGCCGGAGGTGCTCTGATGGCCAAGAGCATGCGGATTCGCAAAGACGACCAGGTGATCGTCACTGGCGGCAAGGACGCCGGTAAGACCGGGCGCGTAATTCGCACGGAGCCGAAGAAGGACCGCGTCTACGTCGAGCACCTGAACATGATCAAGCGGCACGAACGGCCGCGCTCACAGACCGATCTCAAAAACCCCCAGGCGGGTGGCATCGTTGAGAAGGAGGGGCCGATTCACGTCTCCAACGTGATGCTGCTCGATCCCAAAGACAACAAGCCAACCCGGGTTGGCGTGCGCGTCGACAAAGGTGGCAAGCGCGAGCGCTACGCAAAGCGCAGTGGGAGCGCCTTCTGATGGAGGCGACGACAGTGCAATCACAAGCCGCGCCGCCGCCGCGCCTGCGTGAGCGCTACGAGCAGGAGGTCGCGCCGGCGCTGACGCAGAAGTTCGGCTACTCCTCGCCGATGCAGCTTCCGCGTCTGCAGAAGATCACGCTCAACATGGGCCTCGGCGAGGCGAAGCAGAACGCCAAGATGATGGAAGCCGCGCAGGAGCAGCTGGCGACGATCGCCGGGCAGCAGCCCAGCGTGCGCCGCGCTCGCAAGTCGATCGCTTCCTTCAAGGTGCGCGAGGGGATGCCGGTCGGCCTCTCGGTGACGCTGCGCCGCGCCCGCATGTGGGAGTTCCTCGACCGGCTCTGCTCGATCGCGGTGCCGCGCATCCGTGACTTTCGCGGTCTCAACCCGCGTTCTTTCGATGGTCGCGGCAATTACTCGATGGGCGTCAAGGAGCAATTGATCTTCCCCGAAATCGACTACGACTCGATCGACGAGGTGCGTGGCCTGGACGTGACGATCACGACCAGCGCCCAGACCGACGAGGAGGCCTTCGAGCTGCTGCTTGCCCTGGGCATGCCCTTCGCCAAAGAGGGTCGTCCCGGCAAACCCGATGCCGACATCGAGGCGCAGGAAGCCGAGGAAGAGGAGAAGCGCAAGGAGGAGGCGCGCCTCAAGGCCGAGGCCGAGGAAGCCGCTCTCGAGCAGCTCAAGGAGGAGAACCCCGAGGCATACGCCAAGCCCGAGACCGAGGAGGGCGCAGAGCCCGCCGCCGAGGGCGACCAGGAGGCCGAGAGTGCGGCCGGCGAGGAGAATCAGGAGAATGGCTAAGACTTCGCTGAAGGTGAAGCAGGGCCGTAAGGCCAAGTTCAAGTCCCGCGAATACAACCGTTGCCGTCGTTGTGGCCGGCCGCGCGCCTACTACCGCAAGTTCGGCCTCTGCCGTATCTGCCTGCGGGAGGCCGCGCACGAGGGCCACATCCCCGGCATGACCAAGTCCAGCTGGTAACCCCGAAGACGACCAAATGCTTACTGACCCAATCGCCGATTACCTGACCCGGATCCGCAACGCGCTTGGCTCCGGCCATGACGAGGTGGAGATCCCCGCCTCGAAGCTGAAGGTGGAGATGTCGCGCCTGCTCAAGGAACAGGGCTACATCCTCGACTACGCCAAGCAGCCCGCCCGGGTTGGCGAGGAGATCAAGATCCGCCTCAAGTACACCGAGGATCGCCGTCCGGTGATCACCGGCCTCGAGCGGATCTCCCGCCCCGGTCGCCGCCGCTACGTCGATCACAAAGAAGTGCCGCGGGTCGACGGTGGTACCGGCACCGCGATCCTCAGCACCTCGGTCGGCGTGATGACCGGCCACGAGGCGAGGGCGAAGGGTGTCGGCGGCGAGGTCGTTGCCTACGTCTGGTGATTTGAGATGAGCCGAATCGGAAGAAAGCCAATCAGCGTGCCCGAGAACGTCACGATCGACGTTTCGCCTGGTCACGTCTCTGTCAAGGGTCCCAAAGGGGAGCTTGGCCAGGACCTCTCGGCCGATATGAAGGTCGAGCAGTCCGACGGGGTCCTGACGGTCGCTCGGCCCACCGACCGCGGCGAGCACCGTGCCCTGCACGGGCTGACCCGCAGCCTGATCGCCAACATGGTCGAGGGGGTCACCAACGGCTTCGAGAAGCGGCTGGAAATCCAGGGCGTCGGCTACCGCGCTCAGCTCAAGGGCAAAAACCTGGAGATGGCGCTCGGTTACTCGCATCCGGTGCCAATCGACGCGCCTGAGGGGATCGAGTTCGAGGTGCCGCAGCCAACCGAAATCATCGTGCGCGGCATCGATAAGCAACTGGTCGGTCAGGTCGCGGCGGATATCCGCAAGCGCCGCCCGCCAGAGCCGTACAAGGGCAAGGGCATCCGTTACCGCGACGAGCACGTGATGCGGAAGGTGGGTAAGCGCGCATGACGGTCCTGACCACGAGGCAGCGCCGCTTGCGACGTCGCCGTCGCGTCCGCGCCCGTGTGACCGGCACGGCGGAGCGTCCGCGCCTGTCCGTCTACCGCTCCAACCGCGGCATCTCTGCCCAGCTGATCGATGACGGCAAGGGCCACACGGTCGCCGCCGTCAACTGGATCGAGCCTGATCTGCGCAAGGTCACTGCCTCTGAGCAGGCAAAAAAGGCCGGCGAACTGCTTGCCGAACGGGCCAAGGCGGCCGGTGTCGAGAGCTGCGTTTTCGACCGCGGCGGCTACCAGTACCACGGCCGGGTCAAGGCCCTGGCCGACGGAGCGCGAGAGGGGGGACTGGTCTTCTAGCGTCGTTCGCTACCTTGGACCGCTCGTTATGAAGGGAATGGACACGACAAACGTTGAGACGGTGAGCCCGCGCGGGCTCGACCTGCAGGAGCGCGTGATCGAGATCAACCGCGTCGCCAAGGTCGTCAAGGGTGGCCGTCGCTTCTCCTTCACCGCCCTGGTCGCCGTCGGTGACGAAGAGGGTGTGGTTGGGATCGGCTACGGCAAGGCGCGCGAGGTGCCGCTGGCGATCCAGAAGGGCGTCGAGAACGCCCGCAAGAACTTGATCCGCATCCCCAAATACGGCCAGACGATCACCCACAAGATCATCGGCCGTTACGGCGCCGGCCACGTGGTCCTGCGCCCGGCCAGCCCCGGTACCGGCGTGATCGCCGGCGGCGGCGTGCGCGCGGTGCTCGAGCTTGGTGGCGTCAAGGACGTGCTGACCAAGAGCATCGGCACGCAGAACCCGATCAATCTGGTGAAGGCCACCATGGACGGTTTGATCCGCCTGCGTAGGCCTGAGGAGGTTGCTGAGCTGCGGGGTTTGACGGTTGCGCAGGTGCTTGGGGTGCAGAAGAGCAACGGTGCGGTGACCCTTGAGCAGGGTTCGGACGAGCCCTCGCCGACGGGTCCTGTCGCCGCAGGGGACCCCCCACCGCCTGCGGTAGCTAAAGCTTCCTCGGCGGCGGGTCCCCCTACGACGCCACCCGCCGGAGAGGCCGCGTCGGCGAAAGCTGACGAGGCATCAAACGCCGAGGCTGCTACCGCAACGGCAGAGGCCGAGACAACCCCCGAGGAGCCGAAAGCTGAGGAGGCTCCGGAGGCTGAGGCGAAGCCCGCCGCGGAGGCGAAAGCTGATCAGGCTCCTGTCGAAGAGAAAGCTGCGGAGGGTGAGGGCTCGTGAGTGCGGTGAAGATTAAGCAGGTGCGCTCTGAAGCGGGATCTAATCCGAGCCAGAAAGCGACTTTGAAGGCGCTTGGGCTGGGGCGGATCGGCAAGGCTGTGGAGCGGAAAGACTCGCCGCAGCTGCAGGGACAGATTCGCACCGTCTCTCATTTGGTTGAGGTGGATGGCTGATGGCGGAGAAAGAGCGTTCGGAAGAGATCGGGCTGCACAACCTGCGGCCGAAGCCGAGCTCGCGCAAGCCGCGCAAGCGGCTCGGGCGCGGCGAGGGCTCTGGCCTGGGCAAGACCTCGGGGCGCGGCCACAAGGGCGCCGGCTCGCGCTCGGGCTCGAAACGGAAGGCCAACTACGAAGGCGGCCAGAATCCGATCCACATGCGGATGCGAAAGCTTCGCGGCCCGCACAAAAAGCAGTCGATGCCCTTTGAGAACTTCAGGACCAAGTCGCAGCCGGTCAATCTCGCTGACCTCGAGGAGCGCTTCGACGCCGACGCCGAGGTCACTCCCGAGACGCTGAAGGAGAAGGGCCTGGCCAAGCGCTCCGACCCGGTCAAGGTCCTCGCCCGCGGCGAGATCTCGAAGAAGCTGACGGTCAAAGCACATGCTTTCAGCGCTGCCGCCAAAGAGAAGATAGAAGCGGCCGGCGGTACCTGCCACACTCTGGAGCGCTAATGCTCCGGACTATTGCGAACGCCTTTAGCGTCGCCGAGATTCGCAAGAAGCTCGCCTTCACCGCGGCGATGCTTCTGCTCTACCGGCTCGGCGCCTACATCCCCGCTCCCGGGGTCGACCTCAACGCGGTCAAGGAACTGGAGAGCAACTTCGGCGGCGGTGGCATCCTCAACCTGCTGAACAGCTTCTCCGGTGGCAGTCTCTCGCGACTCTCGCTCTTCGCGCTGGGGATCATGCCCTACATCACCGCCTCGATCATCCTGCAGCTGCTGACGGTGGTTGTGCCTTCGCTGGAGAAGCTGCAGAAAGAAGGCGAAGTCGGCCAGCAGAAGATCACGCAGTACACGCGCTACCTCACCGTCGGCCTGGCTTTCGCCCAATCCTTTGGCTACGTCTTCCTCTTCAAATCGTTTGGAGAACAGGGCGGCAACAACTTCCTCGGCAGCCTCACCGGGCCCAAGGTGCTGCTGATCGTGATCTCGCTGACCGCGGGCTGCACGCTGCTGATGTGGTTCGGCGAGCTCATAACCCAGCGCGGCATCGGCAACGGCATCTCGCTGATGATCTTTGCCTCGATCGTCTCCGGTCTGCCCAACGGCCTGCAGCAATGGTGGAACAACCCGGATCAGGTCTTCGTCGTGATGATGCCCTTCATCGCGTTGGCCGTCATTGTCGCGATCGTCTTCGTCCAAGAGGGGCAGCGACGCATCCCTGTCCAGTACGCCAAACGCGTCGTCGGACGCAAAATGACCTCCGGCGGCTCCACCTACCTGCCGCTGCGGGTCAACATGGCCGGCGTCATCCCGGTCATCTTCGCCGCCTCGATCATGGCCTTCCCGCCGACGATCGGCCAGCTTCTCAATACCCCGGCCGCGCTCGACTTCGCCGCCTTCTTCAGTCCCAGCAGCTGGGCCTACGTGGTCGGCGAGGTCTTCTTCATCATCATCTTCACCTACTTCTACACAGCGGTCACCTTCAACCCGGTCGACCAGGCGGACAACTTGAAGAAGTACGGCGGCTTCATTCCCGGCGTGCGGCCCGGTAGGCCGACCGCCGAGTACCTCGATCGCATCCTCTCTCGCCTCACCTTCCCCGGCGCCCTCTATCTGGGCGCAGTGGCGGCACTGCCGACGATCCTGCTCAGCCAGACGTCAGCCAACTTCGCCTTCGGCGGCACCTCGATCCTGATCGTGATCGGCGTCGCGCTGGAAACGGTGAAGCAGCTCGAGGCGCAGCTGATGATGCGTAACTACGAGGGCTTCCTCAAATAGGCTGCCGTCCGTGTCCGCGGAGCTGAACCTGGTCCTGCTCGGTCCGCCCGGGTCGGGAAAGGGAACCCAGGGCGAGCGCCTGCAGGACGACCTCGAGCTTCCTTACTACGCGACCGGCGACATCCTCCGCGCCGCGGTGCGCGAAGGCACCGAGCTGGGGCGTTCCGCCAAGGACTACATGGACCGCGGCGATCTCGTTCCGGACGAGGTGATCGTCGGCATGATCGGCGAGCGGATCGATTCCAGCGAGGCGGCTGACGGTTTCATCCTCGACGGCTTCCCGCGCACGGCGCCCCAGGCCGAGGCGCTTGCGGCGAAGCTGAAGGAGCTTGGCCGGGCGCTGACCGCGGTCCTGCTGATCGACGTCAGCGACGAGGAGGTCGTGCGCCGGCTCGGCGGTCGCCGGACCTGTGTTGAGAACGGCCACGTCTTCCACGTCGAGCTCAACCCGCCCAAGCAGGAGGGCGTCTGCGACGTCGACGGCAGCGAGCTGATTACCCGCGACGACGACAAGCCCGAGGTGATCCGCCACCGGCTCGAGCAGTACCACGAAAAGACGGCGCCGCTGATCGAGCATTACGACAGCCAGAGCCTGCTGCGCCGGATCGACGGCGCCGCCGCGCCGGACGCCGTTGCCGATGAGATCCAGCGCACCCTGGCGACGATGCGCCTCGAGGCCGACGAGGCGATCTAGCTCCCGCTTCGAGGGGACTAGCGTGTACGGAATGATCATCACCAAGACGCCGGATCAGGTCGACAAGATGGCCGCGGCGGGGGAGATCCTCGTTCGCTGTCTGCACATGCTGGCCGCCAAGGCCCGGCCTGGCACCACCACCAAGGAGCTGGACCTGGCGGCCGAGCGGATGATCCGCTCGCAGGGAGCTGAGCCGGCCTTCAAGGGTTACCGCGGCTTTCCCGGTTCGATCTGCGCTTCGCCCAACTCGATGGTCGTCCACGGCATCCCCGGTCATTACGAGTGCAAGCGCGGCGACGTGCTCTCGATCGACGTCGGCGTGATCAAGGACGGCTGGGTGGCGGACGCGGCGATGACGGTGCCGATCGGCCCGATCGAGCCGGAAGCGCGCAAGCTGCTCGACGTGACCAAGGCCTCGCTCTTCGCCGGGGTGGAGCAGATGCAGCCGGGCAACCGCCTCGGCGACGTCTCCGCCGCGATCCAAAAGGCGGTCGAGATCGAGGGCCTCTCGATCATCCGCACCCTGGTCGGCCACGGCATCGGCCGCGAGATGCACGAGGACCCCCAGGTCCCCAACTTCGGTACCGCCGGCAAGGGCCCCGTGCTCGAGGAGGGCACCGTGCTCGCGATCGAGCCAATGGTCAACGCCGGGGGCGCCCTCGTCAAGATGGGTGATGACGGGTGGGCCGTGTATTCCCAAGACGGGTCGCTGGCGGCCCACTTTGAGTTCACCGTGGCGGTTACGGCTGAGGGTCCGAGGATCCTCACGCCTTGGCACGAAGAAACTTCCTAGCTTCGTTCGCGGTGTGGAGGGGACTGGGTGCCCCTCCCTCAAAGCCCGTTGCGCAGCTGGATTGGATAGGCGATTCGAGGCGTGGTCCCTGAGCTTTGCTGGAGGAGCACCCAGTCCCCTCCTCAGCCCAAATCGCAACTGGCTCAGCTCAAGCGGGCCGAACCGCAACGAGCTTCGAGACCGAAGCGGCTCCCGGTCGGATCGTCCAGCGCGCCCCTTATGCCCGAAGCTTCCGGTGGCCCAGGCGCGAGCGCTAGCTTCGGTTGGTCCCGGCGGGAGCTAAAGCTTGGGGTGGCTCGGTGGTTGGAGCTGGGAGGGAACGTGAGGGGGTCTTGGGGAATGTCGCCGAATAGGCGGCCGCTGCACTCGTGTTTCTAGGCGCGGCGTAGCCGCGCTCCTAGATTGTCGCTAAGCGCATGCGAAGCATGCGCGTGCGATATGAATTCCCCAAGACCCCCTCACGTTCCCTCACACCACGATCCCCCGAACAACCGCCCCTGCTATCTTTCCCGGTCGGCCCATCGGGCCAGTTTGTGCCTGCTGTCCAACTCCTGGGGCTAGCAGGAGACCTGTAGTCGATACGAAGACCGGAGCAATGAAGGTCAGAGCTTCCGTAAAGCCGATGTGCGAAAAGTGCAAGATCATCCGCCGCAATGGGGCGGTCTTGGTGATCTGCCAGAACCCCCGACACAAGCAGCGTCAGGGCTAGCGCATGGCACGTATCTCAGGAGTCAACGTCCCGGTCGGCAAGCGGGTCGAAATCGGTCTCACCTACATCTATGGGGTCGGTCGTTCCACCTCGCAGAAGATTCTCGAGGAGGCCAAAGTCGATCCCAACACCATGGTCAAAGATCTGACCGAGGACGAGGTGATCCGCCTGCGTGACGCGGTCGATCAGCGCGAGGTCGAGGGTGACCTTCGTCGCGAGCGCTCGCAGGACGTCAAACGACTGATGGAGATCGGCTCCTATCGCGGCCTGCGTCATCGTCGCGGTCTTCCCGTCCGCGGTCAGCGGACCAAGACCAACGCCCGCGGTCGCAAGGGTCCCCGCCGGATGAGCGTCGCCGGCAAGAAGAAGGCCCCCGGGCCCAGGTAGGAGAGAGCTAAATGGCTGCCGCAAAAAAACCCGCCAAAGGGCGCTCCCGTCGCCGCGTCAAGAAGAACGTCACCTACGGACAGGCGCACATCAAGACTTCCTTCAACAACACCATCGTCACCCTGACCGACACCGAGGGCAACGTGATTGCCTGGGAGTCGGCCGGCTCGGCTGGCTTCAAAGGCTCGCGCAAGTCGACCCCGTTCGCCGCTCAGGTAACGGCTGACGCCGCTGCCAAGAAGGGCATGGAACACGGCCTCGAGAAGGTCGAGGTCTTCGCCAAGGGCGCCGGCTCCGGTCGCGAGACCGCGATCCGCTCGCTGCAAGCCGCTGGCCTCGACGTCACCACCGTCAAGGACGTTTCGCCGCAGGCCCACAACGGCTGCCGCCCGAAGAAGCGGAGGCGCGTCTAGATGGCCCGCGATACCTCGCCGCAGTGCAAGCAGTGCCGCCGAGAGGGTCAGAAGCTCTTCCTCAAGGGCGAGCGCTGCTTCACCGACAAGTGCGGCGTCGAGCGTCGCTCCTACCCGCCTGGTGAGCATGGCCGCGGCCGTATGCGCCAGTCCGAGTACCGCCTGCAGCTGCGCGAGAAGCAGAAGACGCGCCGCTACTACCAGGTGCTGGAGAAGCAGTTCCGCGCCTACTACGACAAGGCCTCACGCCAGGATGGCGTCACCGGCGAGAACCTGCTGCGCCTGCTCGAGTCGCGCTTCGACAACGTGCTGGTGCGGCTCGGCTTTGCCGCTTCGCGCCGTCAGGCCCGGCAGTTGATCCGACACGGGCATTGGCTGATCAACGGTCGGCGGGTTGACATTCCTTCCTACCAAGTGCGTCCCGAGGACGTGATTTCGATCAAAGCAAGCTCGGCTGCCGTTGACACGATTCGCAAAGCGACCGAGCTCGTCTCAACCGTGCCGGCCTGGTTGCAGGCCGACCACGACTCCCTCACCGCCAAGGTCCTGCGCTATCCCGAGCGCGCTGAGATCTCGGCGCCGGTGCAGGAGCAGCTGATCGTCGAGCTGTACTCCAAGTAACCGGACCCCGTTTCTGTAACACCCATACGCAAGGAACTCATGACCACTGACTTCCAGGTACCTCGTATCACCTCCGAGAAGGTGGACGACCGCCGTGGCACCTTTACGATCGAGCCCCTCGACAAGGGCTTCGGCTACACATTTGGCAACAGCCTCCGTCGCGTCCTGCTCTCCTCCCTGGGCGGCGCCGCGGTTACCAGCGTCCGCATCGAGGGCGTCGCGCACGAGTTCTCCACCGTGCCGGGCGTCAAGGAGGACGTCACCGACATCGTCCTCAACCTCAAGGACTTGGTCGTGCGCATGCACACCGATGCCGATGAGGTCGAGGCCCCGCTGGTCGCGACTGGCCCTGGCGAGGTCAAGGCCAAAGACATCGACCTTCCATCCGGCGTTGAGATCCTCAACCCAGATGCCCCGATTGCCACGCTCGAGAAGAAAACAAAGCTCGAGATCTACCTGACGATCGGCCGCGGCCGCGGCTACTCGCCCGCCGAAGAGAACCAGTCGGACGAGCAGCCGATCGGGGTGATCCCGATCGACTCGATCTTCTCGCCGATCCGCCGGGCTTCCTACTCGGTGGCTACCGCTCGCGTCGGTCAGCGCACCGATTTCGACAAGCTCACCCTTGACCTCGAGACCGATGGCTCGATCGAGCCCGGCGCCGCGCTGCGCGAGGCTTCGGAGATCCTGATCAAGAGCCTGGCGATCTTCACCGACGCTGACCGGGTGGAGGAGCTGACCGCGCGCGAACCGGTCCCGACCCACACCTCCGACGTCCTGCCGGGCCCGGCGGGCGATGGGGTTGCCAGCAGCAACGGCCTCGACGAGATCCTGATCGAGGAGCTCGAGCTTGGCGTGCGCTCCTACAACTGCCTCAAGCGGGCGGGAGTGCAGACGGTCGGCGACCTGGTGCGCAAGACGCGCTCGGAGCTGAACGCAATTCCCAACTTCGGCTCGAAGTCGATTGAGGAAGTAATCGAGACCCTGCACGCACGCGGGCTCGATCTTCAGGGAGACTAAGGGCGAGGGAGCTGAGCAAGCGATGCGTCACCGCAAGAAGCGAAACAAGCTGAGCCGCGACGCGGCGCATCGCGAGTCCCTGCTCTCGAACCTCTCCAAGCAGCTGATCGAGCACGAACGGATCAAGACCAGCCAAGCCAAGGCGAAGGCGGTCAAGCCCGAGGTCGAGCAGCTGATCACGCTGGCCAAGCGCGGTGACCTGCACGCTCGTCGCCAGGCGCTGGCGACGCTGCACAACGACAAGTTCATCGTGCACAAGCTGTTCGAGGAGGTCGCGCCGCGTTACATCGAGCGGCCCGGCGGCTACACCCGGATCGTCAAGTTGGGCCCGCGCAAGTCGGACTCGACCGAGATGGTCTACCTCGAGCTCGTCTAGCTCTCCCTAGTCGTAAGAGACTGATTCCAGGTACAGGCCGTGCGGCGGCGACGTGTCGCCCGCCTCGCTGCGGGCTGCTCCGAGCAGCAGGCGTTGAAAGTCATCGATGTTGCGGCGTCCGCCGGCGACCTCGATCTGGGTGCCGACGAGGATGCGGACCATGTTGCGCATGAAGGCGTCGGCGGTGACGCGAAAGGCGAGGATGTCGTTTTCATCGGTCCAGGAGGCCGCGAAGATGTCGCGTTCGAAGCGAACATGGTCGGTCTGGGTGGGGGTGAAAGCGGTGAAGTCGTGCGTGCCGAGGAGGGCGGCAGCGCAGGCGTCGAGGGCGTCGCGGTCGAGTTGATGCGGCCACCAAAGGGCGCGGCCCTGCTCAAAGGGGCTCGGCGCTGGGCGGGCCAGCAGGCGATAGCAGTAGCTGCGTGAGGTCGCGTCGTGTCGGGCGCTGAACCCATCGCTGACAATCGCGGTCGAGCGAACCGTGATGTCGGCCGGGCCGACTCCGTTGAGGCGCTTGGCGAGGTTCTCGGGCAGCTCGGCGGCCGTGTCGAAGCTGGCGACCTGACCCCAAGCGTGGACCCCGGTGTCGGTGCGCCCGGCGACGGTCAGCTCGACCGGCTCGCGCAGCACCGTCGTCAGCGCCGACTCCAGCTCTCCCTGCACCGTTCGCAGCCAGGGCTGCTTGGCCCAGCCGCGAAAGCCACCGCCGTCGTATTCGATGTCGAGCCTGACCGTGGTCACTTGCCTAGCAAGCCCAGCAGGCCCGCTTCGTCGAGGATCTGGGTCTCGAATTTCTCCGCCTTAGCCAGCTTCGAGCCCGGGTTCTCGCCGGCGACTACGTAGTCGGTCTTTTTCGAGACGGAGCTGACGACCTTGCCGCCAGCAGCCTTGATCAGGGCGCCGGCCTCCTCACGGGTCAGCTCCGGCAAGGTCCCGGTGAGGACCAGGGTCTTGCCTTCCAGTGGCCCGCCCGTGGCGCGGCGTTCCGACTCGTCTTGCGCGAGTCGCAGACCCTTCACCTTCAGCTTCTCGACCAGCTCCCAGGTGCGCTCGTCGGCGAGCGACTCGGCGATCTGCACGGCCATGATCGGGCCAACGCCCTCGACCTCCTCGATCTGCTCGGGGTCGGCTGTGTGCAGGGCGTCGATCGAGCCGAAGTGGTCGGCCAGCGCTTCAGCCGTGACGTAGCCGACGCCCGGCAGGCCGAGCGCGTAGAGCACCCGCTGGAAGGGGCGCTTCCGCGAGGCGTCGATCGCGGCCAGCAGGTTGCGGGCGGAGATCTCGCCGAAGCCCTCGAGGCCGGTCAGTTGCTCCTCGCTAAGGTCGTAGATGTCGGCGACGTCGGCGATCAGCTCGTCCTGGAGGAAGCGCATCGCCTGCTTTTCGCCCAGGCCCTCGATGTCCATCGCGCCCTTGCTGACGAAGTGTTTGACGTGCTGGAAGGCCTGCCCGGGGCAGCCGGCGCGGTTGGGGCAGATCGAGAAGACCGCGTCCTCGGGCTTCTCGATCGGCGTGCCACAGGCCGGGCATCTCTTCGGCGGCTTGACCCTTCGCGTCCCTTTTGGTCGCCGCTGGGGCAAGGGTGCGACAACCTGCGGGATCACGTCACCCGCGCGCATCACGACCACCTCGTCACCAACGCGGACGTCCTTGCGCGCCAAGTCCTCCTCGTTGTGCAGGGTCGCGGTAGAGACGGTGACGCCGCTGACGTGGACGGGCTCGAGCATCGCGAAGGGGACGAGGTGCCCGGTGCGACCGACGTTCCAAACCACGTCGAGTAGTTTCGTCGTCGCCGTGCTCGGCGCGAACTTCCAGGCGATCGCCCAGCGGGGCTCGCGGCCAACGACGCCGAGCTCGCGCCAGAGGGCGCGCTCGTCGACCTTGACGACCACCCCGTCGATCTCGTAGTCGAGCTGGTCGCGCCGCTCCTCCCACCAGTGGCAGCGCTTGACCACCGACTCGATGCCCTCGTGGTGGGCGGTGTCGGGGTTGACCTTGAAGCCGCGCTCGCCCAGCCAGGCGACCTCCTCGCTGTGGGTGGCGAGGTTGAGCCCCCGCACCGCACCGATCCCGTAGGTCCAGACCGAGAGCGGCCGTTCGGCGGCCAGGGAGGGATCGAGCTGGCGAATCGAGCCGGCGGCCGAGTTGCGTGGATTGGCGAAGGTCGCTTCGCCCGCCTCGGCGCGCCTTTCGTTCAGGGCCTTGAAGTCGGCGATCGGCAGGTAGACCTCACCGCGGACTTCGATCAGCTCCGGCGCTTCATTAATTCGCAGGGGGATCGAGCCGATCGTGCGCAGGTTCTGGGTGACGTCCTCGCCGACCCGCCCGTCGCCGCGGGTGGCGCCCCGGACGAAGACCCCGTTCTCGTAGGTGAGCGAGATCGCCAGGCCGTCGATCTTCGGCTCGGTCGTGTAGCTGAACTCGGCGGCGCCGATGTCGAGACGCTTGAAGTGATTGCGGATGCGCGTCTCCCAGGCGCGCAGCTCCTCCTCGTTGCGGGCGTTGGCGAGCGAGAGCATCTGCTCTGTGTGCTCGACCTGCTCGAAACGCTCCAGCGGCGGCGCGCCGACCCGCTGGGTGGGGGAGTCGGGGGTGAGCAGCTCGGGGTGCTCGGCCTCGATCGCACGCAGCTCGTTGAGCAGCTCGTCGTACTCGTCATCGCCGATGGTCGGGTCGTCGAGGACGTAGTAGCGGTGGTTGTGCGCCGCCAGCTCATCGCGCAGCTCCGCCGCGCGTTGCTCGGGCGCGGCGCTCAAACCGAGGCGGCGGCGCTCGCTGCGAGCATCTCCGCGAAACCCCAGCCGCGCAGGTTCTCGAGGCCGCCGTGGTCGGTGAGGTCGAAGTGGATCGGGGTCACCGCGATGCGGCGGTTGGCGATCGCGTTGAGGTCAGTCCCCTCGATCTCCTCGTAGCCCGGCTGCCAACCATAGATCTCGTAGTGCTTACGGCCACCCGTTTCGCCGATCAGCTTCAGCTCGTCGTTGTAGATGCGTTTGCCCAGCTTCGTCACTTCCACGCCCTCGGCCTCGCCGGCTGGGTAGTTGATGTTGATCAGGGTCGCCTCGGGCATCGGCTCTGTCATCAGGTGACGGACGAGCTGGGCTGCAAACGAGGCCGCGGCGCCGAAGTCGAAGCGGCCGCTGACGTAACCCATGCCACCGCTCGAGGACTGCTGCGAGACGGCGATCGCCGGGATGCCGAGCACGATGCCCTCGAAGGCCGCCGCGACAGTGCCCGAATAGGTGATGTCGTCGCCGAGGTTGGCGCCGTGATTGATCCCGGAGACGATCAGGTCAGGCCGGTGGCCGACCAAGCCCAGCTCAGCGAAGCGCACGCAGTCGACCGGCGTGCCGTCGGTCGCGTAGCCCTTGTCGCCGTCGCCGAACTCGACCTCCTCGACGGTCAGCGGCGAGCGGGTCGTGATGCTGCGCGCCGTCGCGCTGCGATTCGAATCGGGCGCGACCACATCTACCTCGATCCCCTCGATCTCGCGCAGCGCCCGCCGCGCCGCCTGCAACCCAGGTGCCGAGATCCCGTCGTCGTTGGTGAGCAGCACTCGCACGACGATCGATTCTAGGCGGAGGAGTCCGCGAATCCCACGGCGCCTGGAAATGTCAAAGGCGGCACATTCCGCGCACCACGGGTGCGTCGAACGCGGCAACCATGCCCGTGATGGCACTCGCGCAAGTTGGACACTGACGGCCATGACCGAGGCACTCGCGACCGCAGCGGGCGCCGGGGGCCTGCTTTGCGGTTGTGGATGCGATCTTTCGTTATCTTTTGAAATGAATTGTCTTCATCTGAAATGAAAGAAGCCATCCACTACGGGAACATTGGCGTCGCGGTTACGGTGGTAATTCTTGCCGTCGACGTAGTCCTGTTTTGGACGCTCTAGCGAACTCGCCTATCAGGCCGGTGGCCTGTTCGCGATGTTTGCCGGCGTCGCGGTCGGGCTGTTTCTTATGGAACGAGCCCGTCGACGCGACGGCCGCGATCAGTAGGACGCGACTTCGGCGGCGATCAGGTCCTGCTCGAGGTGGGCGAGGCTGAGGTCGCGGACGCCCGCCATCAGGATCGAGAAGATCATCACGCGGCCGCTGCGGTTGAAGCAGTAGCCGGAGAGGTTGCTGACGGCGCGGATCGTGCCGGTCTTGGTGCGGCAGCGGCCGTAGGCGGCGGTGCCGTGCATGCGGTCGGCGACCGTGCCCTCGTGGCCGGTGAGGGCGAGGTCCTGGATGAATTCATCGCCAACGGCGGTGCTGCGCATCGATCTGAGCAGGCCGACGATCGCGGCTGGCGAGGCGCGATTGGAGCGGGTGAGGCCGGAGCCGTCGACGGCGTGGACCCCGGATTCATGGCCGCGGGCGAAGGCTTCGACCACCTTGGCGCCCGCCGCCGTGGTGCCCGCGCCGCCGAACCGGGCCCCAATCAGCTTGATCAGCATCTCGGCAAAGAAGTTGTCTGAGTAGACGTCGGTCGTGTTGACGATGTCGGTCAGCGGTGGCGATTCGACTCGGGCCAGCTCGGTGCTGTTCGGCGGCGCGGTGGCGAGCGCGACCGAAGGCGCGATGCGGACGCCGGCTTCCCGCAGCGAGCCGACCAGGGTGCTGGCAGCGGTCAGCGCTGGATCGGTCGAGAAGCTGTAGGCGCTGGGCGTGCTGTAGCCGGAGTTGAAGGAAAGGCCGGAGAGGGGCCCGATTTCGGAGCTGGTCGCGTAGCCCGAGTCGGCCACGCCGCGCAGGTGGTCGAAGACGCTGTCATCGGCGTAGAGGCGCCCGGTGACCGAGTCGATGCCGGCTTCGCGCACCTGTCGCTTGAGCTGGAAGATGTTTGTGCCGAGCCCGCCGAGAAAGCGCCGGTAGAAGGAAGGGGTGCCCAGGGCGGGGTCGCCGGCCCCGACCAGGTAGAGGCTGCCATGGAGGACGCCGTTGCGGTCGATGCTGCCGTCGGTCTCGAGCTGGGTCGTGATGCGCGATTCCGGTCCCATTCGCGCCAGCGCGGTCGAGGTCGTGAAGAGCTTCATGTTCGAGGCGAGCGGACGCGGGCGTTCGGGAGCACGAGCGCAGAGCGTCTTGCCCGTTTTTGCGTCGACAACGAGCAGGCCGCTGGAGCCGCCTCCGCCGCGGACGAGCCGGGAACGCATCGTTGCGCAAACGCCACCGCGGGCGGCCGCCTCCGCCGTCGCGGAGAGCAATTGAGCCGCTAGCAGCAGACAAATCGCGGCAAGGAGTGCCTGGGAACGCCTCACTTAGTGGGATAATGCATGTTTATGGGCAAAGTTGTGGACATAGAGTCGCAACCGCGACGACGCCGTAGCCGCAGACGCCCGTCCAAGACGGCCCTTGTCCTCGGCGGCGGCGGCTTCACCGGCGGCGTCTACGAGATCGGTGCCCTGCGTGCCCTCGACCTGCTCGCTGTAAACAGCACGGTCAACAACTTCGACGTCTACGTCGGCACCAGCGCTGGCTCCTTCGTCGCCAGCATGCTTGCCAACGGGGTCACGCCGGACGAGATGATGCAGGTGATCAACCGCCGCATCCCCTCCGACCTCGATGACCTCGATCTCGGCAAGGTGCTGCAGCCCAACTACTTCGGCTTCCTCGAGAAGGCGGCGATGCTGCCGCTGCGCACCCTCGAGCTGGCCCGCAGCCTGGTGCGAATGGGGACCTTCTCGGCGATGGACGTTGGCGTCGGCCTGGCCGAGGCGCTGCCCACCGGCTTCTATTCCGGCGGCGGCATCGCCGACTACGTCGCCGGGGCGCTGAGCGAAGCGGGCCGGGTCGATGACTTCCGCATGATCGACCCGGAGCTCTACCTCACCGCCACCGACCTCGATACCTGCGAGCGGATCGTCTTCGGCGAGGAAGGCTGGAACGACGTGCCGATCTCAAAGGCGGTCCAGTGCTCGACCGCCCTGCCGATCGTCTACAAGCCGGTTGAGCTGAAGGGACGCCAGATGGTCGACGGCGGCATCCGCTCGACCACGAACGTCGACATCGCGGTTGAGAAGGGCGCCAAATTCATCGTCGTCGTCAACCCCCTCGTGCCCTACGTCAACGACTTCCAGAAGACGATCCCGACCGTGTTCGGCACCCGCGTGCGGCGCGTCTCCGACATGGGGCTGCCGGCGATCGCGAACCAGACCTTCCGCTTGATCGCCCACGCCCGCCTGCACCAGGCGGTCGAGCAGTGGCAGGAGCGCTATCCGGGCGTCGACATCATTCTGGTCGAGCCCGAGCCCGGTGACGAGCTGATGTTCGGCACGCCGATCATGGACTACTCGCGGCGCCTGCGGATCGCCCGCCACGGCTTCGAAAGCGTCACCCAGACCCTGGCCAAGGACTACGACCGCTTCAAAGAGATCGCCGACAGGCACGGCCTCGAGATCTCCGGCCGCCGCGTCAACCGCGTGGTCGAGCGGGCGGCTGAAGAGGAGCCCGAGCAGCTCTCGGCCTGGCGCCGGGTGTTGGAGCAGACGACGTCGGTGCTGCTGCGGCAGAGCGGCGAAGCGTCCTAGGTTCCAAGCGGGGTGGAGGGTCGGGTGCCCCTCCCTCAAAGCCGTCGCGCAGCTGGAGCGAATATCCACTTCGCGACGTACCCGCTTGAGCTTTGCTGGAGGGGCACCCGACCCTCCACCCGTCTCCGAACGAGGATGCTGAGCTTGCAGCAGGAGCACGGACTCGAAGCTTCCTAGCGGCGCCCGTCCTCACCGAAGCTTCCGTGGCGCGGAGGCAACGCAAGCTTCGACCGGGGAGCTTGGGGTCGGTTGGAGGGGTCGGTTGGCCCTCCAGCAAAGCTCAAGCGACCGCGCCTCGAATCGCCTATTCAATCCAGCTGCACGACGGCTTTGAGGGAGGGCCAACCGACCCCTCACACCACGCTAGCTCGCGTAGAGCTTCTCGATCTCGCTCTGGTGCTTATCGGCGACGACGGCTCGCTTGACCTTCAGCGTCGGCGTCAGCTCGCCGGTTTCCTGGGAGAGGTCGCGGGGGAGGATGGCGACCTTCTTGACTTGCTCGACCCGGGCGAATTTCTGGTTGATCGTCTCGACGTGGGCTTCGATCGCTTTGAGGACGGTAGCGTCCTTGGCGAGCTCGGCGGGGTCCTCGGGGAGACCGTGCTCCTTGGCGTAGGCGACGGCGTCTTCGGGGTCGAGCGTGACCAGGGCGACCAGGTAGGGCTTGCGGTCGCCGACGACCACGCACTGGGAGACCAGCGGGTGCTGCTTGATTTCGTTCTCGAGGTTGGCCGGGGTGATGTTCTTGCCGCCGGCGGTGATGATGATGTCCTTCTTGCGGCCGGTGATCTTGAGGAAGCCGTCGCCGTCGAACTCGCCGATGTCGCCGGTGTGCAGCCAACCGTCGACGATCGTCTCCCGGGTCGCCTCCTCGTTCTTGTAGTAGCCCTGGAAGACGTTCGGTCCCTTGACCAGGATCTCGCCGTCGTCGGCGATTTTCACTTCGCAGCCGGGGAAGGGTTTGCCGATCGTGCCGACCTTGAATTCCTCCGGAGTCGAGACCGTCGCCGCGGTAGAGGTCTCGGTCATGCCCCAGCCCTCGAGCACCAGCACGCCGGCGGCGTCGAAGAAGCTGAGGATCTCGGGGCTGATCGGGGCGGCGCCGGAGACCGCGAGGCGGATCCTGCCGCCAAAGAGACCGCGGATCTTGGAGAGCACCTGCTTGTCGGCGAACTCGTACTGCTTGCGCAGCAGAAAGCCCGGTTTGCGCCCGGCGCGCTCGGTCGCCCGCATCTTCTTGCCGACCTTGATCGACCAGTCGAAGATCGCCTTCTTGATGCCGCCCTCTTTCTCCATCCCGCTGGTCGCGGCGGTGTAGATCTTCTCGAAGATGCGCGGCACCGAGGGGAAGTAGGTCGGGTGCAGTTCGCCCAGGTTGGGCAGGATCTTCAGCGGGTCCCGCTCCCAGTAGGCGATCGTCGTGCCGAGGTCGAAGCTGCCGAACTGGATCAGCAGGGCGAAGGAGTGGGCGAGCGGCAGGTAGAGGTAGGCGAGGTCTTCCGGCTCGATCACGCTGGTCGTGTTGACCATGTCGAGCATCGCCCGGTAGTTGCCGTGACTGATGATGCAGCCCTTCGGCGGCCCGGTTGTGCCCGAGGTGTAGATAAAGGTGCAGATGTCGTCCTTGGTCACCGACTGCCAGCGCGCTTCCCACTCGGAGGCGTCGCGGCCCGCGCCACGAGCGGCGAGATCCTCGAGCGAGATCGCGTCATCGCTGCTGCCGGTCATTCGCACCACGTGCTCGAGCAGCGGCAGCTTGTCGCGTACGGCACGGATCTTCTCCAGCTGCTCGTCGTCCTCGACCACGACGACTTTGGCGTCGGAGTTCTCGAGCACGTACTGGCACTCCTCGGCCGAGTTGGTCTGGTAGATCGGCACGACGACGGCGCCCGCGGAGAGCGCCGCGAAGTCGAAGTAGGTCCACTCGGGGCGGGTGTTGCCGAGGATCGAGACCTTGTCACCCTTGCTGATGCCGAGGTCGATCAAGCCGAGCGAAAGCGAGCGAACGACCTCCAGCACCTGGTCGTAGCTGCGATCGACCCAGGTGTCACCCTGCTTGTAGCGCACCGCCGGAGCGCCGCCGTACAGCTTGGCGGAGAGCGGCAGCAGATCCGCCAGTGTCGACGATTTGGTCCCCCTCGCCATGCCGGGGAGGGAGTCTAGTTAAAGAGTTAGCTGGAGCGGGCCCCGCGCTGCCGTTGTTGCCCGGTCATGTTGCGCAACGAGGTCTCAAATAGGGACCTGTCGATGCGGCCGTGGAAGATGGGTATGCCCATCTGCATGCACTTGCCGATCACCTCCTGTCGCTTCATCTGAAGCTCCTCTGCTAGCTCGGACGGAGTGAGGTGATTGGCCACAGCGGACCTCCCTTTGTAGTTGAAACTGGGTAGGCACTGTTTACTCCCGGCGCAGGACGCTGTCAACCGGAATAACCCGCTCCAAGCGGAGCCCGCGCGTCCGAGCCGGGATAATGCAGCTGGTGCCCACCGCGACCGAGAACAAAGCCCCGGAGCCGGCGATGGTGCCGATTCCCCGGCGGGGCCGGATCTGGATCATCCTCACCCTTGGTCTCGGCCTACTGGCGCTCGGCTACGCGATCGTCAGCATTTCCTCTCAGAAAGCAGGCAAAGCCGTCGTCCACCTGGCCGGCATCTCCGAAGCGCAGGAAATCTTCGGTGGCGTGCCCCAGGAAGGGGACCGGCTCGGCTCCTCCGATGCCCCGGTGACGATTCAGATCTTCAACGACCTGCAGTGCTCGAGCTGCCAGGAAGACTTCCTCAGCACGATTCCCAGCCTGGTCAATGCCTATGTGCGGCCAGGGGACGTGAAGCTCCTCTACCGTCACTACTCGAACAGCGAAAGCCCGGAGGAGCTGGGCTTCTACGGCGCCGAGGCGGCGGCGGACCAGGGTTACGGCTGGCAGTACACCTATCTCTTCTTCCGAAACCAGAACGAAGCCGAACGCTTCGGCGTCGATCAGGACTTCCTCGACTCGGTTGCCGGCGGGATCGAGGAACTGAACGAGCCCGAATGGCTCGAATACCTGGAAGACAACGGTGGCCCCAACGGCGCGATCAGCGACAAACTGAAGGGCTACGAGGAACTTGGCCGTGATCTCAGCATTCGAACCGGCCAGGCGGCGATCGTGAGCGGTCCCCGCGGCACCGAAACGCTCCAAGACGGGCCGACGCTGGAGCAGATCGAAGCCGCGATCAAAGCCGTCGAATAGCTCCCGGCAGCGGTTCTGGGATAATCGCGACCTCTCGGGGCGTGGCGCAGCCTGGTAGCGCGCACCGTTCGGGTCGGTGAGGTCCCCGGTTCAAATCCGGGCGCCCCGATGCAGCGAAGCACACCGACTCAGGCCGGCGCCGATGCTGAGGCGTCGGCCTGCTCCAGCTCCCGCAGGTACTGGTGGACGAAGGCGATCGACATGCTGCCTTCGCCGACCGCGGCGGCCACGCGCTTGACCGGGCCGGAGCGGACATCGCCACAGGCGAAGATCCCGGGCACGCTCGTCTCCAGCAGGAAGGGATCGCGGTCGAGGTTCCAGCTCGTCGCGGAGCGCATCTCGGCGCCGGTCAACACGTAGCCGTGGCGGTCGAGGCCGATCGCGGGCGGCAGCCACTCGGTCTCGGCGTCGGCGCCGATGAAGATGAAGAGGCCCGAAGAGTCGACGGCGGTCACCTCGCCCGAAGAGATCTCGCTCAGGTCGATGCTTGCTAGCGATTCGTCCCCTTGCACGGCGGCGACTTCGACGCCGAAGCTGACGTCGATGTTCTCGCGGCTCGAGAGCTGATCGATCAGGTAGCGCGACATGCTTTTCTCCAGCCGGTCGCCGCGACAGAGGATCGTCACCTTGCGCGCATAGGTGGAGAAGAAGAGCGCGGCCTGCCCGGCCGAGTTGCCGGCGCCGATCACGTGCACGTCGAGGCCGTGGGTATTGGGCGCTTCGCTGCGCGCGGCGCCGTAGGAGACGCCCTTGCCGACGAGGCGGTCGAAGCCCTCGATCTCCAGCTGGCGCCAGCTCACGCCGCAGGCGAGGATGATCGCGCGGGCGCGCAGGACATCGCCGCCATCGAGATGGAGCTCGCGGCTCTCCGGGTCGATGCGGGTGATCGAGCGGGTGACGAGGATCTCAGCCCCGAGCCGCCGTGCCTGCTGCAGGGCGCGGCTCGCAAGCTCATCGCCGGAGACGCCAGAGGGAAAGCCGAGATAGTTCTCGATTCGGGAGGAGGTCCCGGCCTGGCCACCGGGGGCCTCGCGCTCGACGACGATCGTCCGCAGCCCCTCCGAGGCGCCGTAGACGGCGGCCGCGAGGCCGGCCGGTCCGGCGCCGACGATGACCGTGTCGTAGATCGCCTCGGCGGGCTCGGTGTTCATCCCCAGCAGGTCGGCGACGCGACGCAGGCTCGGGCGCACCGCCGTCTTGCCGTTGACGGCGCGAATCGCCGGCCAGTCGTCGCTGGCCGGCAGGGTCCCTTCCCACACCTCGGCCTCGTCCGCGGCCTCGCCGGTGAGCCAGCGATAGGTGACCTGGTTGTAATCGAGGAAGCGGCGCAGCGCGCCGCAGTCGGGATCCCAGCGGTGACCGACGACGATCGCTCGCGGTGGTGGCGGGTCGGCGGCAAGTCCCTGCAGCCCGTGCGAGCCCCCCATCCGATGCGCGGCGAGCCGGCCGATCTCCTGGGCCACTTCCGGGGCGACGGCGGAGAGCGAGTGGTAGGCGGCCGGGTCGATCCTCATCACTCGCGTTGGCTCGGCGGCGCGGAAGCCGACCGGGAAGCCAGTGCCGAGGACGATCGGAACCTCGCCGAAGACGTCGCCAGGTTGCCGCTCACCAACGATCCGCTCGATCCCGTCGGTTGCCTTGACCGCCTCGATCCGGCCGTCGAGCACGGCGAAGAGCGCCCGCTCGTCTCCCTCTTGCGCCGCGAACTCGCCGGCGATCAGGCTGATGTCGGCCGCCGCGCGCGCCAGTCGCTCCTTGTCGGCCGCAGCGAGCGACGAGAAAATCGCGACCTCGCCGATCTCCTCCGGGGTGATCACGGCGGCAGCCTACTGGGCAGGAGAATCGCCGCGACCAGCGCGCAGCCGCCGGCAGCCAGGCCGGCGGCGGTGATGCTGAGGGCGAGGCGGCCGGAGCTGTGCGAGGCGACGACGGCAAGCGCGACGACCTCGCTGACCAGCAAGGAGAGCAGCGTCGCGACCGCGTAGGTGGTGGCGATCGGTTGAGCCAGCTCAGGCCGGCGGAAGCGTGCTTTGACCGGCTCAGGGAGCTGCCGGCTGGGGGAGAAGTAGCGCAGCTCGATCGCCAGGGCGAGCAGCACGACCGGCACGATCTGGCTCACGGCTTCGTAGTAGGCGATGCTGGCGTGGCCCTTGACCAGGACGATCACGAGCAGGAACGCCAGCAGCGGCGCGGCGAAGAGCAGAGTGGCAATGATCGCCGCGGCTCGCGCCTGGATCCATGCGATCATTGGACGATCGTAACCCGGGGATCGGGGGCGCAGCGCAGCTTTTGCCCTCCTCCCGGGTCTTTGTTGGGACGTATGCGCAGACTCCTGCTGATTCCACTGACGCTGGCCTTGCTGGCGCTGACCCCCGCTATGGCCGGCTCGCTGGTCGGGCCGCCGCGTGGCTTCATCGGCATCTCGCCCCAGGGCTTCCCCAACAGCGAGGACTACGAACTGATGAGCGAGGCGGGCATCACCTCGGTTCGCCTGCCGCTCAACTGGTCGGAAATCGAGCCCGACGCGCGGGCCCGCTTCGATCAAAACTGGTCCTTCCTCGACGGTCAGGTGAAGGCCGCGGCGGAAAACGGGATGACCCCCTTCTTCTTCGTCTGGGGCACGCCCGCCTGGGTCTCACCCAAGCTCGGTGCCGAACCGGTCGCCAGCGCCCGCCAGCGCCAGCAATGGCTGCGATTCCTCCGCTCCGCCGTCCGCCGTTACGGCCCTCAGGGCAGCTTCTGGCGCGAAAACCGCGAAGTTCCGCGCCATCCGGTCCACCAGTGGGAGATCTGGAACGAGGAGAACATCGTCACCTTCTCCAAGGAACCGGACCCGGAAGCCTTCGCCAGGTTGATTCGCATCTCGGGCGGCCTCCTGCACCGGATCGAGCCCGGCTCGACGGTGATCCTCGGCGGTCTCTTCGGCCGTCCCCTGCAGATACCGCCCAACGTCGCCTCGGAGGGCTTTCTCGCCGACCTCTACCGCGTGCCGGGAATCAAGCGTTATTTCGACGGGGTCGCGCTGCACCCTTACGTCGCCGAAGCCGCGGCGCTGGAAGGGGAGATCGAACGCCTGCGCACGGTGATGACCTTCAATGGCGATGCGGCGACGCCGCTCTACGTGACCGAGATGGGCTGGGGCTCGGACAGCTTCGAGTCACGTTGGGAGCGCGGCCCCCATGGCCAGGCCCGTGAACTCGACCGCGCTTTCTCGATGCTCTCCGGCAACCGCCGCCGCTGGAACATCGGTGGGGTTTGGTGGTTCTCCTGGACCGACCAGGCGGGCTCCTGCCAGTTCTGCGACTCCGCGGGGCTGCTCACCTCTCACCGCGAAGCAAAGCCCTCCTGGTACCGCTTCAACGCCTGGACCGGCGGCGACGCGGCGACGGTGCCACGGGCCTCGGCGCGAGCCCTGCGCGCCACGCGTAACTAACGGCACTTTCCCCTTGCTCTTCACGTTTGCCGGCTCCAATCGGGGGCAGTCGGTTGGTGACGGCAAACTAGAGAAGGAGTGGACATGACGGAGAAGCTCGAGGGCAAGAAAGTCGCCTTTCTGATGGCCAACGAGGGGGTTGAGCAGGTGGAGCTGACCGAGCCCCTGAAGGCTGTTCGCGAAGCGGGTGCCGAGGCCGAGCTGATCGCTCCGGAAGCGGGTGAGATCCAGGGTTTCAACCACCTCGACAAGGGCGACACGTTCCCGGTCGACCAGGCGGTTGGCGACGTCGAGGCGGATGAGTTCGACGCGCTGGTCTTGCCCGGCGGCGTTGCCAACCCGGACCAACTGCGGACGAAACCGGAGGCGGTGCGGTTCGTGCGTGCCTTCTTCGAAAGCGGCAAGCCGGTGGGCGTGATCTGCCACGGGCCCTGGACGCTGGTCGAGGCCGACGTCGTGCGCGGCCGCACGATCACTTCCTGGCCAAGCCTGCAGACTGATCTGCGTAACGCCGGTGCCGAGTGGGTGGACGAGGAAGTGCACGTCGACCAGGGTTTGGTCAGCAGCCGCAAGCCCGACGACCTGGACGCGTTCTGCGCCAAGGTGGTCGAGGAGATCGCCGAGGGCGTACACGAGGGCCAGCGCTCCGCAGCCGCGTGACGTGAGCCGTCTCCCGGGGCGGTATGGACTTATTAATGAGCGCGAGTTACGTTGTTTTGAGTACTACCGCCGACCGGGAGGCACATGGCTTGGATCGACATATCCGCAGCTACGGCTGCGCTCGCCGTTCTGTGCGCTTGGCTCGCGTTCGGCCTCCTCTTACGGGCACGTAGGACGCAGCGGCGCTTCGAGATCCTCGCGCAGGTAGCGGAGATCTCCGAGCGTGCCGGTTCGCTCGAGGAGACCTTCGAGGCGATTTGTGACGTTCTCGTTCCCGAGATTGCCGACTTTTGCATGATCGACATGATCGACGGCGACGAGGTCAAGCGAGTGGCGGTGCGCGTCTCCGAGGGCGGGCCCGAGGGAGCCGCGCGGGGGTTGGCGGAGCGCCACCCCTCACTTCCCGAGTGGATGGTGAGCAAGGAGGGTGGATCGCTCGCGCCGCGCTTTTACGAGCGTGTGTCGGAGCGGGATCTGCGCGAGATCGCCCATGATGACGGCGACGACCTGGTCTTCCTGCGCAACCTGGAAATGCGCTCGGCGGCGACGCTGGCTCTGCAGGCGCGCGGTCAGACGAGGGGGGCCCTGACGCTTGCCGTCGCCTGGTCGGGGCGTCGCTACCGCAAGGATGACGTCCGCTTTGCCTGGGTCCTCTCCGGGCGTGTCGCGCTGACGCTCGACAACAGCGGGCTCTTCGCCGACCTGGAGCAAGCGGAAGCCTCGCGGGCTGAGATCGCCGAGACCCTGCAGCGGGGCCTCTTGCCGCCGCCACTGCCTCACATCCCCGGCTGGTCGCTTGCCGCCCTGTACCGGCCGGCTGGGGAGGAGAACGAAGTGGGGGGAGACTTCTACGACGCTTTCCCTGTGGCCGACGGCTGGATGCTGGTGATCGGCGACGTTACCGGGAGGGGCGCTCACGCCGCCTCGATCACCGCTCTCGCTCGCTATACCCTGCGCACCGCGGCGGCGCTCACCAATGATCCGGTCGTTGCCTTGGCGACCCTGAACCGAGCGCTGATCGCCCGCCACGACACCTCGTTGTGCAGCATTGCCGCGATCGCCATCGACGCCGATCCGAGCCGCCCCGTGCGGATGGCGGTTGCCGGTCATTTGCCACCGCTCCTCATCGACGGCGAGGAAGTGAGCGAGATCACCGCCCCCGATCCGGTGCTGGGGGCCTTTGCCGACGGCGAGTGGAGCATCGGGGAAATCGCGATCGAGCCGGGCCAGCAATTGGTGATGGTTACCGACGGAATCGTCGAGGCCGAGGGCGAAGGCGGTCGCTTTGGCGAGGACAGGTTGCGAGCCGAGCTCTCTGGCTCGGCATCGCCGGCTGGGGCCGTGCAGCGGCTTGAATCAGCGCTGCGCGCCTTCACCGCCGGTTCGCTCGATGACGACGTCGCGATCCTCGCGGTCGCCCGTTCGGCGGCGGGCGACGGGGCTGCCGAGATGACCCGTGAGCTCAGTGGGTACAGCGGTGCCTGAGGCGCCGGAGGTGCTGGTCGGGCGCCTCTTCAACGCCTTCAACCAGCGCGACGTCGAGTCGCTCGTCGCCTTCTGCTCCCCTCGCATGGAGTTTTTCACTGTCACCGGGGAAGAGATCGGTCGCGGCGCCCCGTACATAGGCCCGGAGGGCTTGCGGGACTACCTCGCCGACGTCGAACAGCTCTGGGAAGAGCTCTTGATCACGCCCGGCAACGTCGAGCGGCGCGAGGACCGGCTGCTGGTCCTCGGCCGCGTTTACGTGCGCAATCGTGAGCTCGGCATTCGCGATATGCCGGTGGCCTGGATCTGGCAGGTCGAGGACGGGCTCTTCATTCGGGGCGAGGTCTTCACCGATCCCGCCGAAGCAGTTGACCGCTTCGCTCAGGCGGCTGTCTGAGCCTCGGGCTGGCGCTGCACCGCTAGGAGCACTTCCTCGGCAAGCTGCGAACCGTCGTCCGGCCGCAGTGGCGTCGCGCTGACCCGCAGCACCACCCCGTTCTCGTCGACTTCCTCGAGCGTGACGTTGGGCGGATAGCGGGTCGGCACCTGAATCGAGGCAAGCAGCTGCTCCTCGACTCGGCGCGGGCTCGCACCGTGCGAGAAGCGTGCCCGGAAGTCGACTTTCGGCGGCTCTCTCAGGGGCACGACGACAAGGCTGATCAAGACGCTGTTGGGCACCTGCAGCCGGTCGGCTCCCTGCACCAGCGTCGCGTAGAAGAGGCCCAGCGAGCTCACCGTTCCTTCCAGCGAGCCGGCCAGCGCGCCGCCGACGAGGCGGACCCGTTCGCCGACCCGGAACGGACGCGTGCTCTGCAGGACGATGCCGGCGAAGAGGCTGCCCAGGGTTTGCTGCGCGGCGAGGCCGAGGACGATCGCGGTGAAGGCGCCGCCGACGGCGAGGGTGGCGGTGGTGACGCCGGCGATGCGCAGGGCCAGGACCACGACCGCGGCCATCGCGAAGAGCCGGATCAGGAAGCCGACGGTGCCGGCGGTGGCAGGATCGACGCGGCGGAAGAGTCGCGGTGAGACCCAGCGAACCAGCCAGTGGCTGCCGGCGGAGCCGACGATGACCAGGATCACCACCGTCGCCGCCCGTACCCAGGGGCCGTAGCCGGGGAAGAGCTCTCCGCGCTGGTAGTAGACGACGAGGGTGGCCGCGATCACCAGCAGCGCGGCCAAGAGCCAACCCAGCGCTCGCTGGGGCGAGCGGGTCTCCAGCTCGTGGCCGAGCCCGGCCTCCTGCCAGGAGTGGGTTCTGGTCTCAAATAGCTCGCGGGGCAGCCGCCTGCGTGGTGCTGGCATTGAAAGGCGGCTACCCGGCGAATTGGGCGGGAAACGGCCGTTTTACGCGGCTGGGCCACGGGTACCGATTGGCCTAGGACGAGACGGCTATGCTCGCGGTGCGCGGGACAGGCGCGGGACAGGCTTTCAGCGGCATTGAAGGACAGATGGCAAACGGTTCGACGATCAACGATAAGCCAACGGGGCTGCAGCTCAAACTGCCGGCCAAAGCGGAGAATGTCGCGGTGGTGCGGCACGCTCTTGCTGGTCTCGCCGAGCAGGTCGGCATGGACGAGACTGGGGTCGCCGATTTGAAGACGGTCGTCACCGAGGCCTGCATGAACGTGGTGGTTCACGCCTACCCGGATGGCTCGGGCCCCTTGTTGGTTGAGGCGGACCCAGACAGCGAAGGCCTCACGGTGACCGTCAGCGACACGGGGGCGGGGATCAACCCGCAAGCGGACTCCGAGCGCAACAGCCTCAAACTCGGCCTCTCCTTGATCGCCGCGCTATCCAGCAGCTTCAGCATCTCCGGCGGTCTCGATCGTGGCACCGAGGTGATGATGCGAGTCCCGCTCAGCGGCGGCGGCGCCAACGGGGCGGTTGCCGATGGTCATGAGGTCTCGGTCGAGACCGACGCGACCGAGCTCACGGTCGCCCGGGCCGAGCTGCTGGAGCCGGTGCTGGCGAGGCTCGTCGGCGCTCTCGCGGCGCGCCGTGACCTCTCGATCGAGCGTGTCTCCGATGCCGTTCTCGTCACCGACGCGATTGCCGACGCGGCGCCCGAGCGCTTCGCGGACGGTTTGGTGCGCCTCGGGCTCGACGAGAGCGATCACGGCCTCGAGCTGCGCTTGGGCCCGATGGAAGACGGCGCGGCCGCTGAGATTCGTCGTCAGCTCGAGGTTCCGGAGCTGGGTGGGTCGCTGGAGGGGCTGGTCGACGAGGTTTGGGTGGAGACTTCTGAGGAAGGCGACTACCTGACCATCCGCTTCGCCGCCGCTTCCTCGGCTTAGCCGCGCCCCTCGTCCAGTGCCCGTTCTTCCTCGATCCGCTCGCGGATGCGGGCAAGCGCTCGTCGCAGAATGCGGGACACGTGCATCTGTGAGTGGCCGATCTGCTCGGCGATCTGCGATTGCGTCATGTCCTCGACGAAGCGCAGGCGCAACACGACCCGCTCGCGCTCCTCGAGGTAGGGGAGGGCGGCGTCGAGGGCGATGCGACCCTCGACCAGCTCGAAGCGCTCGTCCTCTTCGCCGACCCATTCGGCCGGCGGCGCTTCTTCGGAGTCTTCCGGGCCGGCGGGCCGGTCAAGTGAGAGCGGCCGCCGGTTGTGGTTGGCCTCCATCACTTCGAGCACGTCGGTCTGCTCCAGCTCGAGTCGCTCAGCGATCTCCCCTACCGAGGGAGATCGCTGCAGCTTCTTGGTCAGCTCGGTAACCGCTTTGTCGACTTCGGCCATGCGGTCGTGCAGGCCGCGGGGCACCCGGACAGTCCAGACGCGATCGCGGAAATGCCGCTTCAGCTCGCCGAGGATCGTCGGCGAAGCGAAGGCGGTGAAGGGGATGCCGCGCTCGGGGTCGAAGCGGTCGACCGCGTTGAGCAGGCCCAGGTTGGCGACCTGCAGGAGGTCGTCGAAGGACTCGCTGGCACCGCGATAGCGCAGGGCCAAGCGCTTGGCGAAGGGCATGTTGCGCCGTACCAGCTCTTCACGCACGGCGGGCTCACGATCGCGGGCGAAGCGCTCCCAGAGCGCGCGATCGCCAGCCAGTTGCTCGTCGGCGTGGGGCGGGGAGGTGCCGGTCGGGGTTTCGTCGCTGTCGTTCTTAGCTGCCATCTAATCTCAAAGGGAAGCGGGTAGTCGCATGCCGCCCTTGAGCCCTCTGCCGGGCCGTGCAGCTACTTGCCGTTGCAAAGCTACCAGGGGCACCTCACCGGTTAATTGGCGCGTACTGGTCGCGCTTCAGCCGCTTGACGCGGCCTTCGAGCTCGGCGTCGCGCAGGGCGCCACGAAAGCGACCCGGTCCCCAGTAACGGCCACCGACGCGCCGCGCCAGCTCGCGCCGGTTGGCGCTTCCCTGCTCGGCCAGCGCTCGCTCGATGATCTCGATCTCGCGCTCGCGGTCGGCCGTGGCAGGTAGCGGAGCCCATAGCGGCATGCCGCGCGAACCAGCGGCCGCCGTGCCGCGTTCCGGCTCCTTCCTCTCCGGCTTCGGGGCTTCGTCTCCTTCGCCTTCGCCCTGGGCCGTGAGCGGTTCGGCGATGTCCTCCAACTGCTTCTGCTCGGCCTTGACGCCGAAGAGCAGCTCGGCGACCCCGCCGATCGCCATCGTCACCGCGCCGATGAAGAAGCCGGTGGCGACCTGGTCCTGGCTGCCGCTGGCGATCAGATGGCCGAAGAGCAGGGGACCGGCAATGCCGCCCGCGGCCGTGCCGGCGGCGTAGAAGAAGGCGATCGAGAGCGCCCGCGTCTCCATCGGGAAGATCTCGCTGACGGTCAGGTAGGCGGAGCTGGCGCCGGCCGAGGCGAGGAAGAAGATCGCCAGCACGAAGGCCATGAAGGACCAGGTCGTCAGCGAGTTGCCAAGCAGCAGGATTGCCAGCACGGCGGTCAGGGCGGCCGAGCCCAGGTAGGTGAGTGTGACCATCGGCTTGCGGCCGACGGTGTCGAAGAGGCGGCCGAGCACGAACGGCCCGAGGAAGTTGGAGAAGGCGAAGATCGCGATGTAGATCGGCACCGTGCCGGAGGCGACGTCGAAGAATTCGCCGAGCAGGGTGCCGAGGTCGAAGGTGACCGCGTTGTACATGAACGCCTGGCCGATGAAGAGGGCGAAGCCGAGGGCCGTGCGACGCGGGTATTTGGTGAAGGCCGTGTGGGCGATCTCGCGCAGCGGGATGCGCTCGCGCTGCTTGACGGTGAGGCTGTCGTCAACCTCGGAGAGATGTTCGCCGGTCTCCTCCTCGACCGCGTGCTCGATGTCGCCGACGATCGCGTCGGCCTCATCCTCACGGCCGTGGATGAAGAGCCAGCGCGGGCTCTCGGGCACGTTGCGGCGGACGAGCAGGATGCCGACGCCGAGCGCGGCGCCGATCGCGAAGGCGAGGCGCCAGCCAAGGTCGGCGGCGAAGAGCGCCGTGTCGAGCAGGGCGATCGAGGCGATCGCACCACCGGCGGCGCCCAGCCAGTAGCTGCCGTTGATCATCAGGTCGACCCGGCCGCGCACTCGGGCCGGGATCAGCTCGTCGATCGCCGAGTTGATCGCCGCGTACTCGCCGCCGATGCCGGCGCCGGTGAAGAAGCGCGCGGCGAAGAAGTACCAGGCGCTGAAGGAGAAGGCGGTGGCGATCGTGGCGACGATGTAGACCCCGAGGGTGAGCAGGAAGAGCTTCTTGCGGCCGAAGCGGTCGGTGAGCTGGCCGAAGAAGAGGGCGCCGAGGCAGGCGCCGGCGACGTAGAAGGCGGCCGCGGTGCCGATCTGGCTGGCGTCGAGCACGAGGCCGCTGCCTTTTTCAGTCAGGCGCTGGCCAATGCTGCCGACGATCGTCACCTCGAGCCCGTCGAGGATCCAGACCGTGCCCAGCCCGATCACGATCATCCAATGGAATTTCGACCAGGGCAGGCGGTCGAGTCGCGACGGAATACGCGTCTCGATCGTGCCGAGTTCGGCCGCCGAATCTCTCCCTCCGTCGGTCATGCTCAGTCAGCCATTTACCCGGCTTGGGGTTACTTCATGCCCCCTGCGTGGTTGCCCATCTCCTTGGGCCGGGTACGCAAGGCGTGACGGCGCTAGGCTCCCGCCGACTTCGAATATCGATCAAAGGAGACGCCAGATGGCCTTTTCGGTTCCCGACCTTCCTTACGCGTACGACGCGCTCGAGCCCCACATCGACGAGGCGACGATGCGTGTCCACCATGACAAGCACCACCAGGCCTACGTCGATAAAGCGAACGCCGCCCTGGAGGGAACCGAGTGGGCCGATCGCGAGGTCGAGGACGTGCTCCGCAACCTCTCGAGCCTGCCGGGCGACAAGCAGGGCCCGGTCCGCAACAACGCCGGCGGTCACTACAACCACTCGCTCTTCTGGCAGATGCTCAGCCCCGACGGCGGCGGCGAGCCCAGCGGCGAGCTGGCCTCCGGCATCGAGCAGGCCTTCGGCTCCTTCGACGCCTTCAAGGACGAGTTCAAGAACGCCGGCATCGCCCGCTTCGGCTCCGGTTGGGCCTGGCTGGTCAAGGACAGCTCCGGCCTCGCCGTCGTCTCCACCCCCAACCAGGACTCGCCGATCTCCGACGGCAGCGTGCCGCTGCTCGGCTGCGACGTCTGGGAGCACGCCTACTACCTGAAGTATCAGAACAAGCGTCCCGACTACATCGACGCCTTCTGGAACGTCGTCAACTGGGACTACGTAGCGCAGCGCCTCGGCGAGGCAGGCTGAGCTAGGAAGCGACTGGCGTCGCGGGCCGCGCCGCCTCCGGCAGGTGGCGCGGCTCCTCTCCCGCCTTCGGCGGGATCAGGCTCATCGCGTGCTCGGCCTTGGCGGTGATCGTCAGGCTCGGGTTGACGCCGGGGTTGGCGGGGATCGCCGCCCCATCGGTCACCAGCAGGTTCTCGTAGCCGAAGACGCGGTTGGCCCGGTCGACGACGCCGCTCTCAGGACCGTCACCGACGACGGCCCCGCCGAGGATGTGCGCGGTCGAGGGAATGTTGCGGACCGACTCCGTGATCGCGCTCTGGGCGACGCCGCCGGTGCGCTGCTCAAACCAGCGCGCTACCTGCTCGGCGGCGGGGATGTAGGTCGGGTTGGGCCGGCCAGGGTCCTGCTGGCTCTGCAGGCGCACGCCGTTGCCGAAGATCTTGCGCTTTGGCTTGAAGTGCATCGCCGCGTCAACGGTCTGCATCACCAGCAGGATCACCGTGCGCTGCGACCAGCGGTGGGGGATCAGCATTCGCACCGTGCGCAGCGGATGGCGCACGATTGCCGCCGCCCACTTGACCGGGCGGGTGAGTTTCGAGCCGGGCCCGGTCATCGCGGTGAAGGTGCCCGACATCGCGTCGCCACCGGTGCCGTAGGTGACGACCTCGATGTGGGTGTCGGGGTCGGGATAGATGCTCGAGGTGATCGCGACCGAACGGCTGAAGTCACGCTCGTCGTCGGGGGCGGTGACCGACTGGATCGACTCCGAGTTGGTGCGAACGAGGTCGCCGAGTCGGTCCGAGATACGCGGCAGGGCGCCGGAATGACGGCAGTTGGCGAGCAGGTTGTTGGTGCCGAGGGCGCCGGCGGCGACGATCACGCCGCGCGCGGTCTGGGTGCGGCGCCGCTTGCGCAACAGTGAGCCCGAGCGCTCGCTGCTGACCACGTAGCCGTCGGAACCGTCGGCGGCGCCAAGCGGCCGGATCTCGGTCACCTGGCGCTCGGGCTGGATCTCGACGCCGAGCTTCTCGGCGAACCAGAGGTAGTTCTTCATCAGGGTGTTCTTGGCGCCGTGGCGGCAGCCGACCATGCAGCTGCCGCAGCGCATGCAGCCGGTGCGGCGCGGGCCCTCGCCGCCGAAGAAGGGATCGTCGACCTCGACCCCGGGCTTGTCGAAGAAGACGCCGACGCGGGTGTTGGTGAAGGTCTCGCCGACGCCGATCTCCTCGCCGTATTCCCGCAGCAGCTTGTCGGCTGGGCCCATGCCCTCGTATTCGACGACGCCGAGCATCCGCTCGGCGGTCTCGTAGTGGGGGGCGAGCTCACCCGCCCAATCGCCGAGGTCCTTCCACTGCGGGTCCTCGAAGAAGGCGGGGCGGGCGCGATAGAGGGTGTTGGCGTAACCGAGACTGCCGCCGCCGACGCCGCTGCCGGAGACGATGAAGACGTCCTTGAAGAAGGTCATTCGCATCACGCCGCGGAACCCCAGCTTCGGCAGCCAGAAGTAGCGACGCGGGTGCTTCAGGTTCGACTCGGCGAAGTCCTCGTCGCGGAAGCGGCTGCCGCACTCGAGCACGGCGACTTTGTAGCCCTTTTCGGCCAGGCGCAGGGCGGAAACCGAGCCGCCGAAGCCGGACCCAACCACCAGGTAGTCGTAGTCGTAGGTCACGGCCGCGGGTTTGCCTGGGGCTTAGGCCTCGCCGGGCTCGAGCTTGCGGAAGTCCGAAGTCCGGGCGCCGCAGACGGGGCAGAACCAGTCTTTGGGGATGTCCTCGAAGGCGGTTCCCGGCGGGATGCCGCCGTCCGGATCGCCGATCGCCGGGTCGTAGATGAAGCCGCAGCTCTCGCAGATCCAGAGGGTTTGCTCGGTGGCGGTTGTCATGACAGAAATGTTAATCGGCTCTGATCAGTCTTTACTGAAGCTGACCGCCACCGGCTCGCGATCCGAGGCGTCCTCGATCTCGAAGTACTCGCGTTTGGTGAAGTTGCCCTGGTTGGCAACGATCGAGCCCGGGAACTGTTCGATGTCGGTGTTGTAGGACTGCACGTTGGAGTTGTAAATCCGCCGCGAGGCTTGGATCTCGTCCTCGAGCTCCGAGAGGTTGCGACTGAGCTGCTGGAAGTTCTCGGTGGCGCGAAGGGTGGGGTAGTTCTCCGCCACCGCCTTGACGTCAGCGAGGGCCCTGGTCAGCTGCTGCTCGGCCTTCGCGGTTTCCTCGACGCCTTGGGCGGCCATTGCCGCGGCCCGCGCCTGGGTCGTCTTCTCGAAGGTCTGGCTCTCGTGCTCGGCGTAGCCCTTGACCGTCTCGACCAGGTTGGGAACGAGGTCGTGGCGACGCTTCAGCTGCACGTCGATTCCGCTCCACGACTCATCGACGCGGTTACGCGAGGCGATGATCGAGTTGCGCTTGGCAATGAAGTAGAGGACCGCGATGACGATGATCGCGACCACCACGATGATGGCGATAAGCATGAGGTCATGCTACTTGGCCAGGCGGCCAACTGCATAGGATCGGGCGCATGAGTGCCAAGGCCGAAGCGCAGGAATGGGCCGAGACGGTGCGCCGCTACGGCGAGCGCCATGAGCTCACCTATGAGCCCGTAGGCGGCATCAATCCCGTGGACGCGCCGGTGGCGCTCTGCGTCGGCGGCAGCAACCGTTTGACTGGTCAGCTCAGCGAGGGGTTCTGGGGCTCCTGCTGTGACGCGGACGAAAAGGAAGTCGGCGGTCTCTTCAGCAAGGCGGTCCTGCCGACCGCGCTGCTGGCCAAGGCGCATATGCCGGACCTGGCCAAAGTCGTCCCCGCCTTCAACGTCGAGTCGATCGAGGGCCATGAGGTCGTCACCCAGCGCTTCACCCGCAAAGTCGAGTTCGAGTCGATCGATTTCAACAAGCGCTTCCTCGCCACGGTGCCGAAGGAGTACGACCCGGTCGCCCTGCGCGAGCTCTTCAGCCCCGGCTTCCTGGCCTGGACGACGACGATGACCGGTGAGGTCGACTTCGGCATCAACGATCGCCAGCTCTGGTTCCTCTGGCACCTGCCCGGGCTCAGCGAGGAAGAGCTGAAAGCGGCGCTGAAAAACGCCGGCGAACTGTTCAAACGGCTGCAGGCGGAGATGCAGGAGAGCGGAATCCACACCTATCCGCCCGGCCCCTGGCACGCCGGCCTCGCCCCTTTTCCGGCGGAATAGCGCGTTTAGCTTCCGACGGAGGAGAGTGTTTAGGCGGGATAGTCAGGATCACCCGGGAGCACGACCCGGTTGTCCTCGGTGGTGCCGATCACCTTGGGCAGGATCGGCTCGATCGTGGCCTCGCGGTGGGCGTCGATCGCTTCGTCTGAGGTGCGGAAGGGGACCAGCGCCTCCAGTTGTTTGACCGTCGGGAAGGCGAGGACTATCTCGCCGGCCCCATGCGCCTCGAGCGCGTTGGCCGGCTCGAACCAGGCGGCATCGGTGGTCTCGACACCGTCGGCCCGGGGTGGCGTATGCGCTGGCGCCAGAGCGAGGAAGAAGTAGGCGTCGAAGCGGCGCGAGACCACCTCGGGGGTGATCCAGCGCGAGAAGAGGACCAGCTCCTCCTCCGCGGGCAGGGTGATCTTCGCCTCCTCCTCGAGCTCGCGCACGGCGCAGGCTTTGAAGCGGGCTTCGTCTTCGCCGTCGCCCTCATCCACGGCGCCACCGGGGAAGACCCAGACACCGGGCATGAATCTCGCCTCGGTGCTGCGCTTCAGCAGCAGCACCTCGAGCGCCCGATCGCCGTGCTTGCCACCGCGCCGCAGCAACACCACTGATGCCGCCGGTCGCGGCACTGAGGGCTCGCCAAGATTGGGCGCCTCCGCGGGACCGCGCGTTCGCTCCTCCATCGATCCACCATATCTCGGTAGATCCTCTCGGCAGATCCGACGTTCACCCCACTGGGGGTGCGGTCGATCGCGGCTAGGCGTCGCGCAGGGCACGCTTGCGCTGAGTGCGAATCCAAGTGCGGTGGGCGAGCCAGGCGAGCAGCGCGATCAGCGCCAGTGGAGCGATGACCGCGAGGCCGATCAAGGTGACGCCGGCAGCGATGCCGAGGATGTGGCCGGCATCGCCAAACGCGTCGCTGATGCCCCAAGCGCCGCCCGAGTCGGTTGAAGATTGGCCCGTTTCGATTTTGACCGAGACCCGGGAGAAATCCGTGCGCTGTTCGAGCTTGTCCAGCTGTGCTCGCAGGCTGGCGGCATGGCGGCGCTCGCGCGCCAGCTCGGCTTCGATCACGTCCATCTCGGTTTCCGTTTCGGCCGCCGCGAGCTGGGCCAGCAGGCCGTCGATCCTTGCTCGCGAGTCGCGCAGCTCTTCGCTGATGTTGACCGTGGGCGCGGTGATGTCTTCGGTCGCCTCGTGGCGCGTACGGACCTCATCGATCGCCGAGAAGGCAGCGAGCGCGTCGCCGAGCTGGGCACTCGGGATCAGCAGGTCGAAGTTGGCGCCCGCACGCTTTCCGGAGGTCGTCGTCGAGCGCAGGACGATCCCGTGGGCGTCGTGGACCGCGGAGAAGACTGCGGCCGAGTCGTCGGCGACGTCGGCTGGGTCGGCGAGCAGCCCGATCTCGGCGGAGCGCTCGATGTCGCGGTGGGCGCGGCCGCTGGTCGAGGCGGGCCCGTTTACCGAGCCCGCCGAGGCGGCTCGGCTGGGCGCGGCCTCTGATTCGTGCTGCGGGATCGATGATTCGTATTGCGGGGCGGCTTTGCCTGTGCCGGCGGTCGGTGGTTCGGACGGTTGGGGCTGCGACTCGGCCGATTCCGACGATCCCGAGAACCTCGAGACCTCATTGAGGAGCCCGCCGCTCGAGGTCTGTTCGGTGTCCGAGCTGCCGACGAAGATCACGGTGGCAACGGCGATCGCCACCAGCACGACTCCGCCACCGGCGAAGAGGAGGCGTCCGGGCCCCGAGACGAGCAGGTGATCCCTGATCAGGCTGAGCGGGTCGCGGCTCCTCCGCGAACGCCGCGGGAAACCCGCGGCTACGCGCTTGTCCAGCTTCCGAGTGAAGGCCTCACTCGCGACCGGTCGGGTCTCCGCCAACGCAGTGGCCAGATCGCTGTGGTCGTTAGGGCGCTCCATCGCATGCCTCCCTCAGCTTGTCCATCGTCCGGTTCAACCTGGTGCCGACGTTCGAGGCGCTGATGCCGACCACGTCGGCGATCTCGCCGTTGGAGAGGCCGGCGAAGAACTTGAGCGCGACGAGCTCCCGCTCGGGCCCCTCGAGCCTGGCGAGTGCGGTGTCGAGGAGCAGACGCAGCTCATCGCGATCCCGGTCGGGCGCCGGCACGCTTGCCGCATCGACTGGGTCGGTGCTCAGCTCTGCCTGGCGGCCTCGACGGCGCAGCTCGTCGAGCGCGGCGTTGCGGGCGATGCCGAAGAGCCAGGCGCGGGCACTGCCGCGGTTGGCGTCGAAGCGCGAGCGCTTGCGGTAGGCCCGCTCAAAGGCCGCCGCGGTCACGTCTTCTGCCGCCGCCTGGTCGCGCAGCAGCCCAGCGGCGTAGGCGTAGACGTCGTCGCGGCTGGAGCGGTAGAGGCGCTCGAAGTCGACTTCGCTCCTCGACTGGGCCGCGGGATCCGCGATGGCTGCCTCGCTCATGCCTTTACTACGAGCGAATCGGGAATCCGTCACAGCCAGAAGGCTATGTCGATCGGAACGGGCCTCGGGGCGCGATTACGCCGCTTGGGCCAGCGACGCGGGAGCGGCGCTGGCGCAGGCCGCGCGGATCGACTCGGCGGTGATCTCGAGCAGGCGACGCAGGTCGGCCTCGGAGATCGAGAGCGGGGGCATGAGGACTACGACGTCGGAGAGCGGGCGGATGATCGCGCCGCGCTCGCGTGCCTCGAGCGTCACCCGGTGCCCCATGCGCAGGGCGGGGTCGTGGGCGCCGAGGTCGATGCCGGCCATGAAGCCGCGGCCGCGCACCTCGGTGACCTCGGGCATCGCCTCGATCCCTGTCAGCAGCTCGCGCAGGATCTCGATCTTCGACTGCAAGCGCTCCAGCGTGCGCTCCCGCTCGAAGACGTCGAGGCTGGCGAGGGCGGCGGCGCAGGCCAGTGGGTTGCCGGTGTAGGTGTGACCGTGGAAGAAGGTCCGGTACTCCTCGGGCGCGCCGAGAAAGCCTTCATAGATGCGCTCGGTGGCAAGGGTCGCGGCGAGCGGCAGGTAGCCACCGGTGAGCCCCTTGGCGACGCAGAGCAGGTCGGGGGCGACGTCCTCGTGCTCGCAGGCGAACATCTTGCCGGTGCGGCCGAAGCCGGTCGCCACCTCGTCGCAGATCAGCAGCACGCCGAAGCGATCGCAGAGCTCGCGCACCTCCCGCAGGTATCCCGGGGGGTGGGTGAGCATGCCGGCGGCGCCCTGGACCAGCGGCTCGACGATCATCGCGGCGATCTCCTCTTCATGGCAGGAGAGCACGCGCTCGAGGTCGGCGGCGTCGCCCGGTTGGGCCGCGTAGGTCTGGAAGAGCAGCGGCCGGTAGGTGGAGTGGAAGAGCTCGATGCCGCCGACTGCCACCGAGCCGATCGTGTCGCCATGGTAGGAGTCGCGCAGATGGATGAAGGAGGTGCGGCGGCGGTGCTGGCCACCGCGCTGCTGCTGGAACTGGAAGGCCATCTTCAACGCGATCTCGACCGCCGTCGACCCCGACTCTGAGTAGAAGACGCGGTTCAATCCCGGCGGCGCCAGCTCAACCAGGCGGCCGGCGAGCTCGGTCGCGCCGGGGTGGGAGAGGCCGAGCATGGTCGTGTGGGCGACCTTCTCCAGCTGGGCGGCGACGGCGGCGTCGAGGGCGGGGTGGCCATGGCCGTGGACCGTGCACCAAAGCGAGGAGACCCCGTCGATATAGCGGCGGCCATCGCTCGCCACCAGGTGCGAGCCAGCGCCCGCCTCGATCATCAGCGGCTCTTCCTCGGACCAGCTTTGCTGCTGGGTAAAGGGGTGCCAGACGTGGTCGCGGTCGAGCTGAGCGTGGTCCACCGACGTCACTGGAAACGAGCCTAGCCCCGCTTCCGGCCAGAAAACCCGCGGTGCGTGATTGTGATCACACGAGCAACAATTCCGCTTGGGAAATAGTTGTGGTTGTGCAACTATTATCGACATGCAAGCGAGTGACATCGCCGCCATCGTCGAGGAGGTAACGACTCCCGAGGTCAGCGAGGAGGCGCAGGCAACCGCGGCGCGAATCAGCGCCCTGCTGCGCCATCTCTTCCTCTATGACCGCGGCAACGTGCTGCGCGTGATCGAGGAGAGCGGGCTGACGATGACCCAATCGAAGGCGCTGCTCGAGCTCGGTGGCTTGGGCGAGTCCACGGAGGCCCGTCAGGTCAGTGAGCTGGCCGAGACGTTGGGCGTCTCCGTGCCCTCGATGAGCCGCGCCGTCGACGCCCTCGTCCGCAAGCGGCTTGCCAGCCGCGTCGAGGATCGCGAGGACCGGCGCGTGCGACGGGTCGCGATCACCGCCAAGGGCAAGAAGCTCGTCGACACGCTCGTCGTCGTGCGCCAGGCAGGGATGGAGACCTTCGCCGCCAGCCTCACCGCGGCGCAGCGGCGCAAGCTCGACGCCGCCGTCGACTCGCTGATGGACCGCCCGGACATTGCCGAGGCATTCGAACACCTGAAGGAGGTAGGACCAGCTTGACCCGTTATCGCCACCTGATCACCGATGAAAACCGCAAGTGGTGGACGCTCGGAGCGATGTGCTTCGCGCTGTTCATGATCATGCTCGACAACACGGTGGTCAACGTCGCGCTGCCGTCGATCCAGAAAGACCTCCACGCCTCGATTTCGGGCCTCGAGTGGACGATCAACGGCTACACGCTCTCCTTCGCGGTGCTGCTGGCCACCGGCGGGCGGCTCGGCGACATCTTCGGCCGCCGCCGCATGTTCCTCTTCGGCGTCGTCATCTTCGCCGTCACCTCGGCGACCGCCGGGCTCGCCGCCAACCAGACCGACCTGGTGATCAGCCGGGTCGTGCAGGGCGTCGGCGCGGCGCTGATGATGCCGGCGACGCTCTCGATCATCACCAACGCCTTCCCGGCCTCGGAGCGGGGCAAGGCGATGGGGATGTGGGCCGGTGTCTCCGCCCTGGCGCTGGCCGTCGGGCCGGTGGTCGGCGGCTTCCTCACCGAGCACGTCAGCTGGCGGGCGATCTTCTACCTCAACATCCCGGTTGCGGTCGGCGCGGTCGCGGCCTCGCTCTTCGCCGTGCGCGAGTCGCGCGACCCGACCGTCGGCCGCGAAGTCGACTTCGCCGGGGTTGGCGCGCTGACGGTTGGCCTGGCGGCCCTGATCCTCGCCCTGGTCGAGGGCAACGAATGGGGATGGGGGTCGACCGAGATCATCGCCCTGCTGGTCGCATCGGTGGTCGCCCTGGCCGCCTTCGTCGCGATCGAGCTGCGGGTGAAGGTGCCGATGGTCGAATTCCACTTCTTCTCCAATCGCAACTTCCTTGGCGCGGTGGTGGTCGCCCTGATCGTTTCCTTCTCGATGCTCGGCGTCTTCTTCTTCCTCGCCCTCTACATGCAGGACATCCTCGGCTACTCGCCGCTGGAGGCGGGCATTCGCTTCCTGCCCTCGACCCTGATGATCGTCGGCGTCGCCCCGGTCGCCGGGCGACTCGCGGATCGCTACGGCCCACGCTGGCTGATCGCGGCCGGGTTGGCGATCGTCGCCGGCTCGCTCTTCAGCTTCAGCGGCATCGCGGTCGACTCCAGCTACCTCGACCTGCTGCCCGGCTTCATGCTGCTCGGCATCGGCATCGCGCTGACGATGTCGCCGATGACCAGCGCCGCGATGAACGCCGTCCCGGTCGAGAAGGCCGGCATCGCCTCTGGCGTGCTCTCGATGTTCCGCATGGTCGGCGGCAGCCTTGGCGTCGCTGTCACCGGTGCGATCTTCCAGGGCTCGGTCGGGACGACCAACTTCGCCGAAGCGACCCCGCAGCAGTTCGTCGACGCGCTTGGACAGGCGATGGCGATCTGCTCCGCCTTCGCCCTCCTGGGGGCGGTGATCGGCGCGGTCGCGATTCGCTCCAAGCGCGACACGCTGAGCACCGAGGCGACTGAGGCCGCGCTCAATCTCGGCGGCGAGGAGTTGGCCGGACGTGAGGTCGTCGCCGCGGGCGAGACCGCCGCTTAGTTGGGCCGGCTGAAAAGCTGCCGGCATGCGGATCCTGCTGCCGCCCTCGGAAGGGAAGGCCAAACCCGAGGGTGACGTGCCGGTTGACCTCGGCTCGCTCGTTTTCGCCGCCGAGTTGAGCGCGAAGCGCAAGAAGTTGATCGCCGCTTTTGAGCCGAGGCTGCTGAAGGCACCGGCCGCGCCGGCGGCCGAGGTCTACACCGGCGTGCTCTACGGCCGGCTCGACCTGGCGGGGCTGACCACCGCGGCGCGGCGGCGGGCGGCGAAGCGGGTGCTGATCGCCAGCGCTCTCTGGGGATTCGTGCGGCTGGAGGACCAGATCCCGTACTACAAGCTGCCGCCCTCGACCAAGCTCGACGGCATCGGCCCACTGGCCGCCTGGTGGCGCGAGGCGCTGGGGGCGGCGGTGCCGGACGCGACGGGCGAGACGATCGTCGATATGCGCTCGGGCGCCTACCAGGCGATGTGGAAGCCGCAGCGAGCGACCCTGCTCGCGGTGCGCGCCTTCCGCGAGAAGAAAGGCGAGCGCAAAGCGGTCTCGCACATGGCGAAGGCGGTGCGCGGCGACGTGGCACGCGCCCTGCTGCTTGCCAAGCGCGAGCCGAAGACGCCGGATGAGGTCGCCGCGGTAGCGGCCGATGCCGGCTTCGAGGTCGAGCTGACCCCGACCAGCCTCGATGTGATCACCTAGGCGCTGCGGCCGACGGGCCGAAACCGTGTCTATATGTCACGTTTGAGGCCCATCGGCGGCCAGGCGTCGGGAGCGCTGAGGTCGAGTTGGGGGAGGGTCAGCACCGTGATCTCACCCAACTCCTCGATCGTCTCCTGGTTCGAGCGCTCGATCGCGCTGGGCTCCTGGGGCCAGGGCGTGAGCACGACCGCGCTGACGCTCAGCCCGACAGCTCGGGCGGCCTCTAGCGTCAACAACGAGTGGTTGATCGTGCCGAGGCCCGGCGAGGCGGCGACCAGGATTGGCAACGCGAGGTCGACGGCGAAGTCGCGGACGAGATAGTCGTTGGCGAGCGGTACCAAGAGGCCGCCAACTCCCTCGCAGACGAGAACGTCGGCGTTAGCGGTCGCGGTCCGGACGCCCTCGCGCAGACGTCGCGGATCGATCTCTTGGCCGGCCTGCGCTGCCGCCAGGTGTGGCGAGGCGGGCGGGCCGTAGCGATAGGGAGCGATCTCATCGTCGCTCTGCTCTGAGCCGGCAGCGAGGCGCAGCAGCTCATGGTCGGGCAGGGGGGCGGTGGGAGCGTTGTTGCCTAATTGCCGTTCGTCGGCAAATTCGTCGAGCCCGGTCACCGCCGGCTTGAAGACGGCGACGCGCTCACCGTCGTTCGCAAGGGTGCGAGCCAGGGACGCCGCGACCACCGTCTTGCCGACCTCGGTGCCGGTGCCGGTGACGAAGAAGCCGCGCAAGGGTCAGGCGGCGACGGCGTGGGCTGCCGCGCCGGCGATACCCAGATCGCGCGCCGCGGCGCCTACCGTGTGGGCGGCACCTTCGAGCTCTTCGCGGCGGTGGGTCGACATCACCGTGAAGCGCAGGCGCGAGGTGCCCGCGGGCACGGTCGGAGGGCGAATGCCCTGGGCGAAGACGCCGCGCTCGAGGATGCGCTCGCAAAGCTCCATCGTCCGTGCCGGATCGCCAACCTCGACCGGGACGATCTGCGAGCTCCCCGAGCCGACCTCGAGCCCCTCGGAGACGAGCGTGCGGCGCAAGGTGGATGCGTTGGCGCTCAGCTTCTCGACCCGCTCCGGCTGCGCTTCCAGCAGCTCCAATGCCGCCAGGCCGGCGGCGGCGACCGGCGGTGGGGGGGCAGTGGAGAAGATGAAGGAGCGAGCTGAGTTGAGCAGATAGTCGGTGGTCTCGCGGTCGGCGCAGACGTAGGCGCCGTAGGAGCCGAGCGCCTTGCCCAGGGTCCCGATCACGACGTCGACCTCACCGCTCAACCCGGCAGCGGCGACGGAGCCGCGCCCCCCGGGGCCGAGCGCGCCGGTCGCGTGGGCCTCGTCGACCATCAGGCGACAGCCGTGCTGGCGGGCCAGAGCGACCAGCTCGGGCAGCGGGGCGACGTGGCCGTCCATCGAGAAGACACCGTCGGTGACGATCAACGCCGCTCGCCCGCCGGCCTGTTCCAGGCCCCAGGCGAGGTGCTCGACGTCGGCGTGGCGGTAGACGAAGGTCTCGGCGCGGGAGAGGCGGCAGCCGTCGATGATGCTGGCGTGGTTGAGCTCGTCGGAGAAGACGACCTCGCCCCGGCCGGCGAGGGCGCTGATCGTGCCGCTGTTGGCCAGGTAGCCGGAGCCAAAGAGCAGGGCTGACTCGTAGCCCTTGAACTTGGCGACTCGTCGCTCCAGGCGCTCGTGGGGCTGCATGTTGCCCGAGATCAAGCGCGAGGCGCCGGCGCCGGCGCCCCAGCGCATCGCCGCCTCCGCCGCCGCGTTGCGTACCCGCGGATGCGCTGCCAGGCCGAGGTAATCGTTGGAGCAGAGCAGCAGCACGTCGCGACCGTCGAGGGTGATCCGCGGGCCCTGCCGCCCCTCGACCAGGCGCAATCGCCGGTAGAGCCCGGTCCCACGCAGGTCTTCGAGCCTTTCAGCGATTTCAGTCATAGCTGAGCTGCCCCCGGACGCGGGAGCGCGGGCACGTGACTTCCGGTGATCATTAGCGTGCCCGCGCGGGAGCGGAGGAGGCGGCGTCTGGGTAGGGCGGCGGCTTCTTCGTCTTCTTGATCACTCGCAGCTGGGTCGAGGGGTCCCAGAAGTTGGCCTCGTCCTGGTGATCGATCAGCTCGTCCATCGGGGTTGCGGGCGTTTCGCCCGCGAGCCAGCCGTCGCGGTTGTCGGGGCGGGGGTTGGCGCCGTTGTCGGCCTGGCGGGCGACGTTGAGGCCAAGCTCCTCGAACATCGCCCGGTCGTCCTCAGGTTCGGCGCCGAGGGTGGTGAGGAAGTTGCCCATCATCACCCCGTTGAGGCCCGCCTTTACCGCCAGCGGCTGCAGGTCACCGAGGTTCTCGACCCGGCCGCCGCAGAGACGGAAGAGGGCGCCGGGGATGATCAGGCGGAAGATCGCCACCCACTTGACCACCTCCCAGGCGTCCATCAGCGGCCGCTCGCCGAACTTGGTGCCGGTGCGCGGGTTGAGCAGGTTGATTGGCACTGAGGTCGGGTTGATCTCGGAGAGCTCGAAGGCCATCTCGACCCGCTGCTGGGGCGACTCGCCGAGGTTGAGGATGCCGCCGACGCAGGTCTCCAGCCCCGCCTCCTTGACAGCCTGGATCGTGCGCAGGCGTCCCTCGTAGCGGACCGTGGTCGAAACCTCGGGGTAGTAGGAGCGCGCCGACTCGACGTTGTGGTGGACGCGCTGGATCCCGGCCTCGCGCAGGCGCTTGGCGCGCTCCGCCGACATGTGGCCAATCGAGGCGCAGCGCTTCAAGTTGGTCTGCTCGGCGACGAGTTCGGCCCCCTCGAGGATTTTCTCGAAGTCCCGTTTGGACAGGCCCTGGCCCTGGGTGACCATGCAGAAACGGTGGGCGCCGGCTGCCTCGGCCGCTTTCGCGTGTTCGAGGATCTGCTCTGGCTCCATCATCGCGTGCATCGGCGTGTCCGCCTCGGCGTAGCGCGACTGGGCGCAGAACCCGCAGTCCTCCGCGCAGCCGCCGGACTTGGCGTTGACCAGCGAGCACATGTCGGTCGAGTCGCCGAAGTTCTCGCGCCGCACCGCCCAGGCGCGCTCGACCAGCTCGCCGATCTCCTCGTGAGTCGTCAGCTCGCCGAGGGCGAGGGCTTCCTCGAAGGAGATCAGGGGAGGCATCCGGCGCAAGGCTAGGTGCCGCCCCGGACGGGCCGACGCACCCGGGTCGGGGCGTTTGCGTACCCATAGGCTGGCCGCATGGGGACTGGACCGGTGAGACGCAGGCGCATCGCGGTGGGCGCCGTCGCCGGCTTGGCGATCGTGGCCTTTGCCTTCGGCGCCGTGCTCAGCGAGCGCGGCTCACCGCCACCGGTGCCCAGCATCGCCTCGCAGCTCTCACTGCGCCGCCTGGTCGGCGAGCGCCTCGTTGCCGGCTTCTCCGGGAGCGAGCTGCCGGCGCCACTGCGGCGGATGATCCGCCGCGGAGAATTGGCCGGCCTGGTCTTCTTCGAAGAAAACCTGCCTGATCGCACCACGGCCCAGCGGCTCAGCGCGGAGATTCAGTCGATTCCCCGACCACGAGGGCTGCGCGATCCGCTGCTGCTGATGGTCGATCAGGAGGGTGGGTTGGTGAAGCGCCTCGAAAGTGCGCCGACGCTTTCAGCCGCGCAGATGGGCGCGGCGGGCGCGCGCCTGAGCCGCCAGCAGGGCCGCGCCACCGCGGCCGGCCTGCGCCGCGCCGGTCTCAACACCGATCTCGCCCCGGTGCTCGACATTGCTCGCGAGGGCGGGACGATCGCCGAAACGGAACGGGGCTTCGGCACGACGGCGGCGCGGGTGGCCGCCGCGGCCATCCCCTTCGCCGAAGGTCTGCAAGAAAGTGGGGCCGTCGCCACCGCGAAGCACTTCCCCGGCCTCGGCGCGGCGGCTGAAAACACCGATTTCGCGGCGCAGCGCATCGACCTCTCCAAGCCGGAGCTGCGCGCCGCTGATGAGCTTCCCTACCGCCGGTTCATCGCGGCGGGTGGCGAGATGGTGATGCTCAGCACGGCGATCTACCCGGCTTTCTCGCCCCGACCGGCGGCTTTTGCCAGGCAGATCGCCACCGGCGAGTTGCGTCGCCGTCTCGGCTTCCAGGGCGTCTCGATCACCGATGCGCTGGAATCGGCGGCGGTGAGCGATTTCGGCGGAGCAGACACCGCCGCCTTGGCCGCGACCTCGGCGGGCACCGACCTGCTCCTCTTCACCGACTACCGGACCGCCGCTGCTGCGGGCGCGAGCCTCGTGCGCAAGCTGCGACGCGACCGCTCGGCGCGGCCTGCCTTCGAGACCTCGGCCAGCCGCGTGCTGCGACTCCGCCACTCGCTCGCAATGGCTAGACCCGCTCGGCGGCGCTGAGCCTTAACTCGCTTGGATGCGGCTCGGGCGTGGTCGAGTCGAAGAGTCGCACGCGGTCGCGGCCCGAGCCCTTTGCCGCGTACATCGCCGCATCGGCACGGCCCAGGACCGTCTCGTAGCTGAGCCGCTGACCGCTGCCGAAGGGGGCGACCCCAATGCTGGCTGTGATCGGCGGTAGTTCGGGTTCGCGTTCCATCTGTTCGCGGATCGCGGCGGCGATCTCACCCGCCACCTCCTCCGCCTCGCCGAGCTCGCAACGGGGCAGGACGACGGCGAACTCGTCGCCACCGAGCCGAGCCAGCAGGTCGGTCTCGCGCGCGCGGCCACGGAGGACGTCGCCGATCTCGGTCAGCACCCGGTCTCCGGCCGGGTGGCCAAGGGTGTCGTTGACCTGCTTGAAGTGGTCGAGGTCGAGCATCAGCAGGGCCCCGGGCACCCCGTAGCGGTGACTGCGGGCCAGCTCGGTGCGCAGGTCTTCCTCGAAGCGGCGGCGGTTTCGCAGGCCGGTGAGCGGATCGTGATTCGCCTCGCGGGCCAGCTCGTGCATGCGTTCGCTGCGACTCCAGACCAGGACCAGCGCCGCCAGCAGGCCGGCGAGGGAGAGGCCGACGATGGCGATCATCGCCGGCAGGTCGACGCCGGGTGAATCCGGGTCACGCACCCGCAGCAGCCAGGTTCGGTTCGCGATCCGAATCGGTGCCGCCGCGCTTTCGGTGGCGGGGAAATCCTTGCCTGAGACCGGATGGTCGCGTTCGAAGAGGGCGGCTTGGATTCCGTCGGGAAGCGCCGTGGTCGCCGCCTGGGCGAGGTCGGCGACGTGGAAGGAGCCGACGGCAAAGCCGACCAATGCAGCCCGGCGCTGGGCGGCCGTTCGGATCGGTGCCCCGTCGCGGAAGACTGGCCGGAAGACGTTGATCCCGGTGCCGCCGGCCGGCAGGCTCATCACCGGCGTCGTCGTCACCCTGCCTGTGGTGCGGGCCCGGCGCAGGTAGCGCCCCCGCAGGGCATCGCTGCCGATGTCATAGCCGAGCGGCACGTGCACCTTGATTCCGGCAACGGTCGCGGCGTCGATCAGCGGGAAGTAGATCCCGTGTCGGGCGGCCGGCCGCATTTCGCCCAGCGGTCCCCGTTCGAGAATCGGCAGGTGCCGGCGGCGTTCGAAGGCGGCCCGGTCCGCGTCGGGGACGGCGCGGAGGAAGCCGGTTGCGGAGAGTCCACCCGAATGGAGCAGCGGGCCTGCCATCACGTCGAACTCATGGCGGGTGAAGGTGCCCTCGGCTCGGTAGAAGGCGGCGGCGCTGCTCAGCTGCCCGACCGAAAGCGCCGCCAGCGCTTCGGCTTGGTGCGCGGCGCGGACCGCATCGCTCTTTTGCCGTGCCTCGAAGTTGTCGCGTTCGCGCTCGTGCACGACCAGCGCGACGGCGATTGAGCCGATCGCGATCGAGGTCGCCACGGCGAAGCCAAGCCAAAAACGGGTGCGCATCTTCTTCTTGTCGGCCGCTTCCCGCCGCGCCTCAATCGACGGGCGTATTTGCAAGCGACTCCCAGAGATAGAGCGAGGCAAGGCTGCGGTGCGGCCTCCAGGGCTCGCCGATCTCGATCACCTTCGTCGGCGCCGGCATCTCCTCCAGGCCGTACTCGACCTGGATCGCCTTGCGGATGCCGAGATCGCCGCCGGAGAGCACGTCAGGGCGTTCGAGGTGGAAGAGCAGAAACATCTCGGCGGTCCAGACGCCCAGCCCGCGCACGGCGACGATCTCCTCGATCACTTCCTCGTCGCCGAGCTCCTCGAGGCGATCGAGCTCGAGCTCGCCCTCGAGCACATGGGTGGCGAGGTCGCGGACGTACTCGACCTTGCGCCCGGAGAGCCCGGCCGCTCGCAGGTCCTCTTCGCCGGCTTCGAGCAGCTGCCCCGGAGAGGGGGTGTTGCCGTTGAAGAGCTCGAGCACGCGGCCGTAGATCGTCCGCGCCGCCTTGGTCGAGAGCTGCTGGCCGACGATCGCCCGCAGCAGCGCCCCGTAAGCGTCGGGCGGTTTCTCCTCGCTGCGGCGGCGCAGCCGGGTGGCGAGGTCTATCTTGCCGATCCGCTCGATCAGCGCTCCCATCGTCGGGTCGGCAGTCGCGAGCTCGCGCCGTGCCTTGGCGCTCATCGCCCGCGCCAGACCGGCTTGCGCTTCTCGGCGAAGGCTTCGATGCCCTCGCGGAAGTCCTCCGAGGAGAAGCAGGACTCGCGCAGCGCGATCAGTCCCGCCTCCTGCTGCTCGTTCAGCACCGGCGAGGCGGTGAGCAGGTCGATCGCGCTTTTGTTGCCGCGCATCGAGAGCGGCGCGTTGGCGGCGATTTCCGCCGCTAAGGCGACTGAGGCCTGCTCCAGCTCCTCATCTGCAACGACTTCGTGGACGAGGCCGATCTCAGCGGCGCGGCTGGCCTTGAAGTTGCGGCCGGTGAGGAAGAGCTCCTTGGTCCGGGCGAGCCCGATCGTGTCGAGGAACTTGCGCAGGCCGGTGTGGCCGTAGACGAGCCCGAGCTTGACCGGGGGCATGCCGAGCTTGGCACCGGCGGCGGCGATCCGCAGGTCGCAGGTGATCGCCAGCTCCAGGCCACCGCCAACACAGGCGCCGTTGATCGCGGCCACGGTCGGCCAGGGGTGCGAGGCGAGCGCCTCCATCGCGGCGTGGAAGGGATGGGCGACCAGCGCCTCGGCGTCGCGCTCGAAGGTCTCCGAGGGGATCGCGGCGATGTCGTAGCCGGCCGAGAAGACCGGTGGCGCGCCGGTGATCAGCAGGCAGCGCGTCTCGATGCCCTGGTCGAGCCGCGGCAGGGTCTCGGCGATCGCGTCGAGGATCTCGTGGTCGAGCGCGTTGCGCCGCTCGGGATTGGAGATGCGGAGCCGGACGACCGCCTCGGCGGGCGAGTCGAGCAGCAGCTTGCCGCCGGCGAGCTGCTCGTTCATCGAACACCACGTTCCCGCACAAATCGACCCGGACCCGAATACCCGGAAGTCACCGTGTCGATTTGTGCTTTCACTCAAGCACTACGAGGACGTCGCCTTCGCTGACCGACTGGCCCTCCTCGCAGCGGATCTCCTTGACGGTTCCGTCGTCTTCGGCCTCGACCGGGATCTCCATCTTCATCGACTCGAGGATCACGACCGTGTCCCCGTCCTCGACGGTGTCCCCAACCGCAACCTCGATTTTCCACACGTTGCCGGTGATGTGCGCCTCGATGTCTGCCATGGCGCGGGAGAATATCCGCCGTGTCCGACCTCGCCGTGATCGTCGCCGCCCGCAACGAGGCAGACCGGGTGGGGGAGACGGTCGCGGCGCTGCGCTCGACCTTCCCCGGCGCGGCCGTCTGGGTCGCCGACGACGCCTCAGAGGACGGCACGGCTGAGGTGGCGATGGCCGCCGGCGCGCGCGTGGTCAGCCGCGGGCGCCCGCACGGCAAGGGAGCCAACGTGACAGCCGCCGCCGAGGCCGCGCTCAGCGAGCCCGAGGTGCCGGCGTTCTTCCTGCTCTGCGACGGCGACCTTGGCACCTCTGCCGCCCACCTCGAACCCCTCGTCATCGCGGTCGAAGCCGGTGAGTGCGACCTCGCCGTCGCCACCTTCGCCCGCCGCGAGGGTGGCGGCTTCGGCCTAGCCCTCGGCTTCGCCCGCTGGGCGATCAAACGCCTCTGCGGCTTCGAAGCCAACGCCCCGATCTCCGGCCAGCGAGCCATGCGCCCCGAGGTCCTGCGAGCAGCCCTGCCCTTCGCCCCCCGCTACGGCATGGAGATCGGCATGACGGTCGACGCTGTCCGCGCCGGCTACCGCGTAGGCGAGTACGAACTCGACCTCACTCACCGCGCGACCACCCGAAGCTTCGCGGGCTTCCTCCATCGCGGCAAGCAGCTTGCCGACTTCTTGAGTGTCTACCGCGCCCGAGCTCGGGGTCGATCCCGGTAGGGGTGGAGCGTCTTGTACTTTTTCGGCGATTCCTCGGGGCGCCAGCTCCGGCGTCTCCACCGAAAAAGTTAAGCGAAACCACTACCGGGATCGACCCTCAACTCGGCCGCGGCCACCCACCCTCGGCCCGCTCAACCTGCCCCGCGAGCGAGAGCAGCGTCGCCTCGTCGCTTTCGCGGCCGAGCAGCTGGGCGCCGATCGGCAGGCCGGTATCGGTGAGCCCGGCGGGGACGCTGATCCCGGGCCAGCCGACCACGTTCCAGGCGAAGGCGAAGGGGCAGGTGACGCTGGCGGTGTTGCCGGTCTTCCAGTAGCCACGGCCATGGAGGGCGCCGATGCGGGGGGCAGGCCTCGCGGTGGTCGGGGTGAGGACGACGTCGCAGCGCTCGAAGACGCGACCGACGCGGCGTCGCAGCGCTGGCTCGCCGGCGCGGGCGAGGCGCAGCGGCGCGCCCGAAAGCGCCTTGCCGATGCGAGCCGCGGCCCGGGTGCGTGGCTCGAGATTGCTGCGGTCTTCGCCGTGGGCGGCGAGCCACGCCTCGACCGCGGCCTCGCCGCGGGCGACGATGGCCGGACCGACCAGCCCGTAGTCGGGGTCGACCCGGACGATCTCGTGGCCGAGCCCGGCGAGGCGCTCGGAGAAGCCCTCGATCGCCGCGCGGTGCTCGTCGTGGACCGCGTTGGGCACGCCGAAGGGGGTGGCAAAGGAGACAGCGATACGCAGGCGGCCCGGTTCGCGGGCGGCGGCATCGGCGAACGATTCCGCGGGGGGGACGGGCTTGTGCAGGTCGGCGGGGACGTTGCCGTGGACGGCGTCGAGCAGCAGGGCGGCGTCGGCGGTCGAACGCGCCAGCGGTCCGAAGACGCTGAGGCCGTTGAAGGACTCGGCGTCCGGCCAAGTCGAGATGCGGCCGCGCTGAGGCTTGAGCCCGACCAGGCCGGTCCAGGCGGCGGGGATGCGGATCGAGCCGGCGCCGTCAGAACCGATCGCCGCCGGGACGATCCCGGCCGCGACCGCCGCCGCGGCGCCGCCGCTCGAGCCGCCGGGTGTGTGGTCGAGGTTCCAGGGGTTGCGGGTGGCGCCGTGCAGGGGGGTCTCGGTGAAGTGCCAGAGGCCGACCTCGGGCGCGTGGGTCTTGCCGATCACGATCGCGCCCGCCTCGCGCAGCCGGCGCACGGCCTCGGCGTCGCGCACGGCCGGCCTCCCGCCGCCGCAGCCGAAGGGGGTGGTGTGGCCGCCGAGGTCGACGTCGTCCTTGATCGCCACCGGCACGCCCAGCAGTGGGGCGCGCTCGCCGGCCGAGAGCCGCCGGTCGGCCTCGTCTGCTGCGGCCAGGGCCTCCTCGGCACAGATCACGCGGAAGGCGTTGAGGGTCTCCTGGGTCGCCTCTGCCTGCGCCAGTGCCTCGGCGACCAATTCGCGCGACGCGACCTCTCCGGCCTGAAGCTGCTGTGCCTGCTCTTGCAGCCCTGCGCCCGCAATCGACTCCCTTGTCATCGTCGCCATCGGTGTCTCCTCGCCGTGCAAAATCGTTGTTCGTTCGAACGAACGATAGGCGAAAAGGATAGGCTGGCGCTTCTTGGCCACCGTCACCTCCTCCGACACCCGCGAGCGAATCCTCCGTGCCACGGTCGAGCTGATCGGCCAGGAGGGAGTCCCCGCTGTCACCAACCGCCGCGTCGCCGGCGCCGCCGGCGTCGCCCTCGGCTCGCTCACCTACCACTTCCCCAGCCAGGTGGACCTGCTGCGCGAGAGCCTGCTGCTCTACGTCGGCGAGGAAGTGGCCAAACAGGAGGAGATTGCCGCCCAGCTGCGCCGCAGCGAACCGAGCGTCGAGCAGATCGCGGCCGAAGTCCAGCGTGTGGTCGAGGAGTCGACCAACCGGATCCAGCAGCTGGCCGAGATCGAGCTGCACCTGCAGGCGGCACGCGACCCCGCCCTGCGCGAGGCCTCGCTGCGCTGCTTCGAGGCCTATGAAGGCGTGGCAGCGGCGGCGCTGGAGATGCTCGAGGTGCCTGACGGGGCGCGGCACGCGCGCACGATCGTGGCGCTGATGTACGGGATGGGGCTGCGCCGCCTCGGCACCGGCGAGGACGCGTCCGGGGTCGCCGAGAGCCTGCTCACTGTGATGCGGGGGATCGCGCCCTGATCCTGGCGATCGACCAGGGGACGACGGGCACCACCTGTCTCGTCTTCGACACCGAGGGAAGGGTCGTCGGCCAGGCTTATTCGGAGTTCGAACAGCACTTTCCTCGGCCCGGGTGGATCGAGCACGACCCGAACGAAATCTGGGAGGTGACCCGGCGGGTCGCGATGGGCGCGATCGTCGACGCCGGCATCCTCGGCAGCGAACTCGACGCGATCGGGATCACCAACCAGCGCGAGACCGTCGTCGCCTGGGACCCGCGAACGGGCGAGCCGCTGCACAGAGCGCTGGTCTGGCAGGACCGGCGCACCGCGGATCGCTGCGCCGAGCTGCGCGCCGCCGGGCACGAGCCACTGGTCCGCGAGCGCACCGGGCTTGTCATCGACCCCTACTTCTCGGCGACCAAGATCGAGTGGCTGCTGCGCAACGCCGAGAGGATGGAGCGGGCCGTCTTCGGCACGATCGACTCCTGGCTCCTCTTCAAGCTCACCGGCCGCCACGCGACCGACCACACCAACGCCTCGCGCACGATGCTCTTCGACATCCGTCGCCGCGTCTGGGACGATGAGCTCTGCGGGCTGCTCGACATCGATCCAGAGCGCCTGCCTGAGGCGCTGCCCTCTGCTCACGTCTTCGGCACCACCTCGGAGTTCGGTGGAGAGGTGCCGGTTGCGGGGATCGCCGGCGACCAGCAGGCGGCCCTCTTCGGCCAGGCCTGCCACAGCGCCGGCACGGCCAAGAACACCTACGGGACCGGCAGCTTCGTCCTGCTGCACACCGGCGCCGAGGCACAGGGGCCCGGGGACGGCCTGCTGGCGACGATGGCCTGTGGGACGGATTCGGAGCCCGCCTATGCGCTCGAGGCCTCGATCTTCGTCACCGGCGCCGCCGTGCAGTGGCTGCGCGACGGCCTCGGCCTGATCGACCGGGCCGAGCAGAGCGAGGAGCTTGCCGCCTCGCTGAGGAGCAATGACGGCGTCTACTTCGTCCCGGCTCTAACCGGGCTCGGGTCGCCGCATTGGGATCCCTACGCGCGCGGCACGATCGTCGGTCTCACCCGCGGCAGCGGTCGCGCCCATCTGGCGCGGGCTGCGCTGGAGGCGATCGCCTTCCAGACCGTCGACGCGGTGCGGGCTCAGGAGAAGGTGGCAGGCGAGCGCCTCACTGTGCTCAAGGCCGATGGCGGCGCCGTCACCAACCGCTGGCTGATGCAGTTCCAGGCCGATGCCCTCGGTTGCGAAGTGATCGTGCCGGAGGTGACGGAGACGACGGCGCTTGGAGCCGCCTATCTGGCCGGGGTTGCCACGGAGCGTTGGAGCCTCGATCAGGTGGCGCAGATGTGGCGCGAGTCAGCCCGCTATGAGCCGGCGATGGGCGAGGACGAGCGGGCGGTGCTGTTGGCCGATTGGCACCGTGCGATCGAGCGGGCGCGGGGCTGGGCCGAGCCAGTCGCCGAGGGCGCGTAACCGCACCTGTGGGTGGGGGTACGCGTAGCGACGGCCGGGGAGGCCGCGCTTGAGCGCGGAGCGAGCAAACGTGCATATCTGACTCTTCGTGCAGCGAGCGAAGCGCGAATTTGGAGATTTATGTCCGAGATGAAGCCACAGGTCTATAAGGACGAACGTCCCGCCGAGTACTTCGACCAGTTCCACGAGTCCGCCCGCAAGGGGGTCGGCTGGACGTACACCTTCGTCCGCGCGATCGTCTCGCTGCCGACCCTGCTGATCTACCGCGTGCGGGCGATCGGGGTCAAGAACGTTCCCCGGAACGGGGCCCTGATCCTCGCCCCGAATCACTTCAGCCAGATGGATCACTTCTTCGTCGGTCTCTACCTGCTGCGCCGCAAGGTGCGCTTCATGGCCAAGTCGCAGATGTTCGGCCCGCCGGTGCTCACCTACATCTACAAGCACGGCGGCGTCTTCCCGGTGCGCCGCGGTCACCACGACGAGAAGTCGATCGAGACCGCGTTGACGATTCTCGGGCAGGGGGAAATGCTGCTCGTCTACGCCGAGGGCGGTCGCTCACGCAGCGGCAAGCTGAAAGAGGTCAAGCCTGGGATCGGGCGGATCGCGCTTGAATCGGGCGCCCCGGTCGTCCCCGTCGCGATCCACGGCTCGGCCAAAGTGCGGCGCTGGAAGCGGCTGAGCTTTCCCAAGATCACCGTTCAGTTCGGCGAGCCACTTTCCTTTCGGACCGAGGCGGCACCGGATCGCGAGCGCCAGCTCGAGGTGGCGAATGAGATCTTCGCGCCGGTGCGCGAGATGTACGAGACCCTTGCGGCCGAAAAGGCCTGAGTTCTCTTACTCGTAGCGAGCGCTGAGCCCGGCGAGGAACTCCGGGTCGTGGCCCGGGGTGACGATCGCGTCGGGGTACTGGCGCTTGAACAGCTTCAGCTCCTGCAGCGAGCGCTTGTAGTTGTGCTCGTCGAAGGGGCGGGGCGCGAGCGGGGCGTCGCCGTCGAGCTGGGCCGCGGTGTAGGTGGCGTCGCCGCCGATCACGAAGTCGCGTTTGGCGAGGTGGGCGATCACCGACATGTGGCCGGCGCTGTGGCCCGGGGTATAGGCGAGGCGCAGCGAGCCGTCGCCAAAGAGATCGAAGGTGCGGCCGAAGCTCGAGTAGGAGTCGATGCCGCCGTTGCGGTTGAAGTCGATCGTGCGGTAGTCGAAGGCGTAGTCGAAGTGGACGCGGCGGTAGCCATTGAGCAGCGGTCGCGGCCCGGTGGCGGCCGACTCCCACTCCTTTTCGCTGAGCACGAAGGTCGAGTTGGGGAACTCGGAGATCGCCGAGGTGTGATCGATGTGCATGTGGGTCATCACCACGATCGGGACCTCGCCGGGATCGAGGCCGCGCTCGCGCAGCCGCGACGGCACGTCCTTGCCACTCTCCAGCGCGGGGTGGCCGAAGCGCACACCAGCGCCGCCGAAGTTCTCCTTGCCGTCGGTGGCGATCGAGGGATGGAGGCCGGTGTCGACCAGGATCGCGCCGGCGTTGGGGTGGCGGATCAGGTAGGCCGGGCAGGGGACGGTCGCCGCCGGGTTGCCGCTGAGCAGGGCGCGCAGCAGCTTCAGCGTCTCGAAGTGCCCGCCCGGGCGTTCCATCATCGTCCGCGGCCAGGTGACGGTGCCGGCGAGGATCGGTTCGACCACCACGGTCGCGCCGGGGGTACCGCCGGCGAGCGGCTCGTGCAGCGGTTTTGGCTCTACGCGGACCTTCATGCCGGTCAGGTTACGGTGAGTAAGCGCCTATAGGCTGCCGGGTCGATGACTGAAAGCCCGCATTCGCGCATCTTCAGGGAGGATCTGCTCGACGGTCAGGTCTGCGTCGTCTCCGGCGCCGGCAGCGGTCTCGGGCGCGAGACGGCCCTCGAGCTGGCCCGCCTCGGTGCTGTCGTGGTCGGCTGCGGGCGACGCGAGGAGCCGCTGGCGGAGACTGCCGAGCTGGCGTCTGGCCTGGCTGGAACCTTCGAGCACGAGGCGATCGACATCCGTGACGAGGAGGCGGTCGACGGCTTCTTTGACCGCCTGCTCGAGCGCCACGGGCGGGTCGACGTGCTGGTCAACAACGCCGGCGGCCAGTTCCTCGCCCCGGCCGAGTCGATCACGCCGAAAGGCTTCCGCACGGTGATCGAGCTGAACGTGCAGGGCACCTGGCTGATGACCCACGCGGCGGCGACCAAGTCCTTCATCCCGCAGGGCGGCGGCAAGGTGCTCAGCGTCACCCTCTCGCCCCACAACGGCATGCCGGGGATGGTGCACTCGGGCGCGGCGAGGGCGGCGGTCGAGAACATGATGCGCACGCTGGCGGTCGAGTGGGCCCGCTTCGGGATCAAGACCTGCGCCCTGGCGGCGGGCCAGTTCGCCACCGAGACGCTGCTGACCAAGTATCCGCAGGTCGTCGTCGACAACCTCGAGCGTTCGATCCCGATCGGCCGCGCCGGCAAAGCCGAGGAGATGGCCTGGCTGGTCGCTTATCTAGCTTCGCCCGCCGGCGACTTCGTCTCCGGCACGACGATCACGATCGACGGCGCTCGCGACAACTGGGCCGGCCCTTGGCCACCTGAAGCTATCGCGACCGCGTCCGGTGATCCTGTCGCCGAGGAGCGCCGGGCGAAAACGGGAGATGACCCCCCTCTCCCAGAGGCTTAGGGACCACGCTCGAACCCTGCCGGACGATCTGCTGCGCAACGGTCGCTGGGAGAGCATCTCCCGTTTCCCGTCAGCGTGGCTCTAGCACGACGACCGGGATTGTCCGTCCCTTGCTTCTAGCTGCGTAACTTTCGTAGTCGCGATATACGCGGACCGCCTTGGCCCAGATGCGCTCTCGCTCTTCAGGCTCCGCTACGCGGGCGTGGACGGGGCGATGCTCGCCGCCGATCTGCACGGTGGTGTCCGGGTTGGCCTTGAGGTTGTAGAACCAGGCCGGATTTTTGGGGTAGCCGCCCTTAGAGGCGATGATCGCGACGTTGTCGCCGTCTTTGACGTAGAGCAATGGCGCGGTGCGCTTGGTGCCGCTCTTGGCGCCGACGTGGTCGAGCAGCAGGATGCGGATGCCAGTACCCGGTACGGCGCCGCCGATCCGCCCGCCGCTGGCGCGGTAGAGGGCGGTGTGCAGGCCCATGAAGCGGGTGAGGGCAGGCCAAATCCGATCCGCCACGTCGAGGTAGCGGGGCGGACGCCTGCCCTCTCTCGCCGCGGAGCTCAGGTGTACATCCCCCCGAACATGCCGCCGGTGACGTTGAGGACCTGGCCGTGAACGTAGTCGGCCAGCGGTGAGCAGAGGAAGAGGACCGGGGCCGAGGCCTCCTCGGGGGTGGCGGGACGGCCGAGCGGGATGATCGCCGAGGCCATCGCCCGCATCTGCTCGGGGATGCCGAGCTCGATCTTCTCGCCGCCCGGAGCGGTCATCTCGCCGCCCTGCTCCTTGGCCGCGGTGAGGCGGGTTTCGACGAAGCCGAAGGCGACCGCGTTGACGTTGATCTTGAACTGGCCCCACTCCTTGGCCAGCGTTTTGGTCAGGCCGACGACGCCCATCTTGGCCGCCGAGTAGTTGACCTGGCCGGCGTTGCCCATCATGCCCGAGGTCGAGGAGGTGTTGACGATCTTGCGGAAGACCTCCACGCCTTCGTTGCGCTCCGCCTTGGCGGCCTCGCGCCAGTGGGGCGCGAGCGCGCGGGCGACGCGGAAGGGCACGATCGTGTGGATGTCGAGCATCGCCTGGAACTGCTCGTCGGTCATCTTGTGGGCGACGCTGTCCCAGGTGTAGCCGGCGTTGTTGACGCAGATGTCGACCGAGCCGAAGGCGTCGACCGCGGCCGCGACCAGCTGGTCGGCGGCGTCCGTCTTGGTGAGGTCGCCTGCGAAGACCGCCGTCTCGCCGTCGATCTCGCTTGCCGCCTGCTCGGCGACGTCGGCGTCGAGGTCGTTGATCAGCACCTTGGCGCCCTCGCGAACGAACATCTCGGCGGTCGCCCGGCCGATCCCGCGCGCCGATCCGGTGACGATCGCCGCTTTCCCGTCAAGAAGTCCCATCAGTCTGCTCTCTCCTTATATGGATCGCTGAAAGTCGGCTCGGGAGGCTACAAGGAACCCGACGGCCCTGGTTGACTGGCCAGTCGGGAGTTGTGCGGCGGCCCGACGGTCGCTCGGCTCAGGCCTCGGGGGAAAGGAACATCCGGTAGTCGAAGGCGACCTCGTAGCCCATTGCCAGGTAGATCGGCTTGCCCATCTGCGAGGCCTGCAGGGAGGCGACGTCCGCGCCCAGATCGAAGCCGGCGGCGGTCGCCGCGGTGGTGACCGCGCGCCCGATCCCGCGTCCCCGCGCCTGCTTGCGGCTGCCGACCCAGTAGATGCCGGCGACGGCGTCGCTGACCATCGTCATCGCGATGCTGACCGGCTCGCCGTCGAGGTAGGCGATGAAGGCGGCGACGTTCTCGGCCAGGAGGCCGGCGTGGTTGGTGTAGCCGGAGAAGATCTCGGGCGGGAAGCCGATATCCGCGTAGGACTCGATCGCGACGCGCCAGAAGTCGTCCGCCTGCTCGAGCGACTCCAGCTTGCGCAGCTCGATGCCGGAGGACGGGTCGATTGACTCGGGCCGCTCCCGGAGCACCATCTCGGGCATCTCGTAGACGGGCTGGAAGCCGGCGGCTTCCGCTGCCGCCACGAGGTCGTCGTCCTCCGCTTGGCCTCCCTTCACCCAGATGCTGAAGCGGCGATCCCGCGCCGCGAAGAACTCGTTGGCGCGGGCGATGAGCTCGCTCGCATCGACTCCGTCGTCGCGGCGGAAGGCGCCGTTTGAGATCACCGGATGGGTGGCGCTGCCGGCACCGAAGAGCCAGCCGGGCTCGGCCTCGATAGCGGCGTTGGGGTCGAGTTCGAAGAACTGGCGTGAGCTGTCGACGAGGTTGCAGTGCGCGCGCCGCAGCTCCTCAGTTGCCAAGCTCGACGCCCCCGTCCTCGGTGATCGTCCAGCGCGGGTTGTGGGCAATCTCCCAGGGATGACCGTCGGGGTCGATGAAGACGGCGCTGTAGCCGCCCCAGAAGGTTTCGGCGGGCTCGCGGCCGATCTCGGCGCCAGCCTGGCGCGCCTCCTCGATCGTCGCGTCGACCTCGGCGGTCGAGCCGAAGTTGAGCGCAAGCGTGACGCCGCCCCAGCCGCCGCCGTCCTTGACGCGGCTGTCCTCGGCCAGCCGCGCCCGGTCCCAGAGGGCGAGGACCATGCCGCCGCCCAGCTGGAAGAAGACGACGTCATCGTCAGGGCCGGCGCCGGTGCTCCAGCCGAGCGCCTCGTAGAAGCGGCGCGCCCGCCCGAGGTCCCCAGTGCCGAGGGTGATCAGGCTGACGCGCTGCTTCATCAGTGGTTCAGGCCGTCGGGCCCGCCGGCGGCGGGTCTCCGGCCGGCGGCTCGGTCGCCTGCGGCTCCGCGGGCAGCGTCGGGGGCATCGCGTCGGTGGGGGCGGGCGGGGCGAGTTCGCCCTCGACCGGGTCGGCCTCGGCCTGCCAGACCTTGTTCAGCTCTGACTGGATGTAGGCCCAGAGACCGGGCGCGATGAAGAGGTAGAGCAGGATCGCGATCCAGCCGTTGAGCGGCGTCTGGCCGGCGACCTTGGAGGCACCCATGACGCGCTTGGTCCCGCGCCAGTACGTGATCAGGGCCGGGATGACGATGATCCCGCCGGGGAAGAGGGCCAGCACCGAGTTGGTCGGGTTCTGGCCGAGGTCGTAGCCCTTGGCCTTGCCGTAGTCGCGCAGCTCGCGGTTGATCCGGTACCACCAGACCAGGTGGTAGATCCCGAACGTGACGAACGGCAGCAGCGCCGCCGCCCAGGGACTGCGGATCTTCACGTTGTCCCCGGTCTCCCGGATCTGCATTTCGTAAGCCATCTGAACCTCTCTCTCCCCGCCGCTGACTGGACGGGAAGACACTAACTCACACTCCAAGCGAAATCACCTGCATGGTGGACTGTTTTCCGACGGGGAAGCGGGAGGGCGATAATCACGTCATGGAGTCGGAGGATCTACTGCGAGCCGCTTACCGGGCCTTCAACACCCGGGACGTGGAGGCCGCCGTCGTTCTGATGCACGAGGACGTCGACTGGCCCAATGCATGGGAGGGAGGGCGCGTGCAGGGCCGGGACGCGGTGCGCGACTACTGGCGACGTCAGTTCGAATCGATCTCGAGCGAGGTCGAGCCGGAGGGGTTTGAGCACCACGCGAACGGTGAGGTGACGGTCCTGGTCCGGCAGACGGTTCACGACGCACAGAGCGGAGAAAAGCTCTCCGAGGGCCAGGTGCGCCACCGCTACCGGATCGAGGACGGTTTGATCGCGCGAATGGACGTGCTGGAGGACTAAGCCGCGGCGATCGCCGCCAGGTCCTTGGGGCGGAGCAGGGCCTGCAGGATGTTGCCGTCGACGATCGCGAGCCCGCCCTTGCGCAGCTTGACGTTGGCGCCGGTGAGGCGGGCGACCTCGCCGGAGAAGTCGGGCTCGTGGCCGACGAGCAGCACGTCGCCGCGCCCAGCGGCGAGTGTCAGTGAGTCGAACGTTCCTTCGCGCAGGTCCTCGGCGATCTCCGGCTCGAGGCCGAGTGCCTCGCAGGCCAGCCGCGCGGTGTCGGCGGCGCGGACCTTCGGGCTGGTCAGGCAGGCGTTGATCGTCGTGCTCAGGGATCGCAGTGCCTCTCCGGCGGCCCTTGCCTGCCGCTCGCCCTTCGGCGTCAGCCGCCGTGCCGCGTCGTCGCCGGTGCCTTCCTCCGCGTCTCCGTGTCGGAGCAGGTAGATCACGAGACGATCCTACGAACTCGCGAGCGCCGGGTCCTATCCTCGTCGGGTGAGACTGCGCCGACTCACGGCTCTGACAGCGGCCCTCTTCGCCCTTCAGTTCGTGCTCCTCTGCGGGTCCGCAGTCGCTCGCTGGCAACCCGCGCCGACGATCGCTCCCTGGCAATGGCAGCTCCAGGGCAAGATCGACACCGATGTCGCCGCTCCCGTCTACGACGTCGACGGCTTCGAAACGCCGGCGAAGGTCGTGCAACGCCTGCACCAGCTCGGGCGCCACGTCATCTGTTACCTCGACGTCGGCAGCTGGGAGAGCTATCGACCGGATGCCCGCTCCTTCCCCCAGTCGGTGATCGGCCGCCGCTATGAAGGCTTCCCCGACGAGCGCTGGCTCGACGTACGTCGTTTCCACCTCTTTGCCAAAGCGCTGGAACATCGCTTCGACATCTGCGCCCGCAAGGGCTTCGACGCGGTTGAGCCCGACAACGTCGCCGGCTGGGAAAACAAGACCGGCTTCCCGATCGGCGCCGCCGCCCAGTTGCGCTTCAACCGCTGGGTGGCGCGAGAGGTGCACGCACGCGGCATGGCGATCGCGCTGAAGAACGACCCCCGGCAGGTGAAACAGCTCCTCGGCTCCTTCGACTTCGCGATCGTCGAGGAGTGCTTCCAGTACGACGAATGCGGCCTCTACGAGCCTTTCGTGAAAGACGGGAAGGCGGTGTTCGAGGCCGAGTACGAACTCGAACCGACTGACTACTGCGCCACCGCAGCCTCCCTGGGTTTCAGCGCGATCCGCAAGTCCTACGACCTCTTCGCTCAGCCTTGGCGGCCGTGCCCTGGCTGATCGGAGTTGGTCGACTCAGCAGCCGCCGAGATGGCGCAGGCGCTTGCGGTAGGTCTGCATCGACCGATGGCGCCAATCGCCGTGCGTCTGCGTTCGCAGGCTCGCCACCCGCTCACGGTGGTAGGGGGAGGAGAGACTCTCGGCGTGCCCGATCACATTGCGCAGCTTGATGTGGAAGCGGCAGCGCAGGTAGCGGGTCAGCCGCAGCGAGGCGCGCATCTGCCGCCGATCGCCCAGCACTTCCCCGTCGCTGAACCCCGTGTGCTCGATCCCGATCGCCGTCCAGTTCAGCCCCACCGTGTGCCGACAGCGAATCCGCAATGGGACCAGCTGATAGATCCGCCCCGACCCCGAGACCACGAAGTGAGCGCACGTGTTCGGCAGCTCGTGCAGCTCTGAGTCAGCATGATCCGGCGCAAACGTGTTGTAGACCGCCGCCGCGCTCCCCGTTTCCGCCCAGTGCTCGATGATGACCCGCGGCCGCTTCAGCCGCCAAGTGTCTTCACCATAGTGCCGCTCCGAATAACGAGCCATCTCCCGCTTTCGCTTCGGCCCGAACGGGATGAGGTCGCGGAGAATTCGCGGACGGGGGACTCCCGTCTGCAGCGACCCGGAGGACTTTTCCACCTCTGAGCTCGCCGACAAACAGGTGACGGCGAGACAGAGCAGCATCACCAGGGTTGGGTTCCGTCGGCTTCGGGTCACCCGGTCCCCGGTAAGGGCTCTTTGGAGAGGCCCTGTCGAATTAGGCGCTCAAAGGTCTGGCGGTCGACCTCGTCGCCCTTTGATGCCTTCTGGCCTTCGGCGAAGAGATCTCCTGAGATCCAGACCAGGCGCTTGTCCTCCAAGTCCTTCTGGCGCAGCTTGTCTCTCGTGATCTTGGCCGTACGTAACATATGCACGTACGAATACAGCGCCGAAGCGGCCGCCAGAGCCGTACCTGTGACGTACGCAACTCGGATCAGCGTGTTGTCTCGGAAGGCAACGACGGTTGCAACCACGACGGCTCCTAGTACTACGGCTCCCAAAAGCACTTGGAGCAACCGCACGCTGTTCGAGAGTGGTTTGACCTGTCTGATCTGCGCAACCGCAGTCTCGTATATGAGCCCCTTGGCACCGAGTTGGTCGTTGACGAGATCCTCGAGGCGTTGGCGGGCTACCCCTAGGACGGTCAGATCCGCGTACTGCTGGAACATGTACGAGAGGAGGAGTAGGAGCAGGGCGGGGAGCGGCAGCAGTACGTCGGGTGTCCCGGCCGCAACACCCACCGAGCCCGCGATCGCCGCAACTGAGAAGAAGAGCGCCACTACTCGCTCGACCGCATTTCTCCCCGTCTGGTTGACGTGGAAGAAGGCGATTGCCTCTTCTCGGCGGGTCTGAGCCTGCTGATCCTCGATCGACATGCTCTCTAGTTCTACACCGCCACGATGGTTCTACAGGTTGCGCACTCGTCGTCCGATCTCACGGTCCAGCGGATAGCCGGCGGCATCCCAGAACCTCCCCGCCACCTCATCATCGAATGCGACCAGCGCGGTCACGCGATGGGCACCGCGTCCACGCAGGTACTCCTCGCCTGCCCTCATCAGCGCTAGAGCGATGCCCTCGCGCCGCCGGCTCTCCTGGACCGCGAGTCGATAAATGTTTCCTCGCCATCCATCCCAAGCGGCGATCAACGCGCCGACGATCTCGCCTTCCCGTTCTGCGACTAAAAGCGCGGCCGGTGAATCGTCAATCAAACGCTCGACATCCTCAAGTCGGTCGGGTGTGCTTGCGTGCCCACTGCGAGCTTCGTCCCACAGCTCCAACACTTTCGGCGCGTCGGCCTGCCTGCACCGCCGAACTTTGACCTCTTCGCTCAAGCCAGGAGCATAGGTCGTAGGGAGCCGGCCTTACGTGGAACCGGCGCCCGACTGTTCTCCCATGACCGCCGCCGCGGCAGCTACACCCGAGAGGGCAAACCCGGTCAGGTAGACGCTCGTGCGCTTCGGCAGATATCCGCCCCGCCCTGCTGCGACTCCGGCGAGGGTGTCCGCGCTGTCACACACCAAGCCAGCGAGCAGCCACTGGCGCTGAGCCGCTCCGTCAGTCCCAAGAACACCACAGGCGAGAACGAGATCACGCACGGCCAGGATCCGAGCCAGGTAGACAGCCTGCGGGTTCCCCTTCATATCGAGACCGACCGCGTTGCCGACGGATCGTGGCGCCAGCCAGGCCGCAACGCCGAACGTCATCCGACCCCAGATCAAGCCGTTGAGCGTCAGCTTGCTTACAAGGCTCCGATTCACAGCGACCATCGTATAAGTCGCGCCGCTCTCGCGTGTTTGGACACTTTCGCGCGAGCTCCAGTGTCCCCCTTTTCGCCGCAACCAATCCGGACATCCTCGTCTTGAGTGGTTACCAGATCGGTTGAGTGCCTGTTAGGACTATTGCTAAGTTGCTTCCATGGCAGGGGGGCGCAGGGGGATGAAGACAGGACACCTCGGGACGCTTGCCTTCGTCTTGATCTCCTTGGTGCTGCTAGTCGGCAGCGCGACGAGCTCGGCCTACGTAATCGGCAGTCGACTGTCGAGCGGACAGCCGCAAAGGACCCTCTGCACATTCGCCATCCCCGCCACCGAAATCCCCTGCACCCTCACACAGAATTGGCTCGCCTACGGGCTGGTCGAACCGGCCGGGTTGACATCGCCGGTGACAGGGGTGATCACCGACTGGAGCGTTCTGATTGGCTCGTCGCCGCCGGGAACGACGAGCGTCAAACTGCAGCTGCGCACCCTTTCGGGCTGGCGGGGCGATGGGCGCGGCAAGCTGAATGAAGTACCGCTCCCGGCTCCGGACACGTACAGCTTCTTTCGGTTCGATGAAAATCTGCCGATCGGCGTCGGCGAGGGGATCGGTCTCACCGCCTATGTCTCCGGGAACGGGGGCCAGGCAGGCCTGACCGTTCTCGGTGAAGCGCCCGAATCGGGCAGCGTCCTGGATTGGGACAAGGACCTCGGCGGAGAAGACGACGCCTACTTCACCTCCCAGGATGACAGTCAGCTTTTGCTCTCCGCGACGGTCGAGCCTGACCGTGATCACGACGGCCTCGGCGACGATACCCAGGACCCGTGTGTTCCGGCATTGGGCAGCTCCGATGGCTGTCGCCAAGTCGGGAGGCCTCCGAGGACGGCCTTCTCCTACACAACACCGCAGGCCTTCCCGACCAGGGGGAAGGTCGTGATCTCGTTGCGCTCCAGCGAAGCCGGCTCGGCCGCCGCCAAAGGTCGGGTCCGGGTCGGCGGCAAAGAAGGGCACACCTACGCCCTGGAAGAGACAGAACGGCTGATCCCCGCCCAGCGGCGGGTGAGGCTCAGCTTGCGCCTCCCGGCCGGAACCAAGCTCGCCCTGGCGAGAGCGCTCGCCGCCGGCAAGAGGGTCGTCGCCGAAGTCTCGGCGTACGCCGAAGGCCTTTCGGGCGGCATGGGTCCTGAAACCAAGATGACTATTCCTGCGCAACGCCCGCCGCATCGAGGGAAGCACTCCCGACGTCGCAACCCTGGGGCGCGGACGCGTGAGTACGCCCGTCTTTAACGTGGGGAGGGAGCCGCGTCTTTCGGAGCTGGCCGCTACAGCCCCATCAATTTGCCGAGGATCTCCTTCATGACTTCCGAGCATGGCACGGGAGGACACGCGGGATCATCGGAGGGCATGGATGTCCCGCAAATGAGCTTGTTCGAGGCTGAGAGCGATGATCGGCCGTGATCGCGGGAGATCCGGCCGGTGTGTCTGGATTGTGTCCGGCGAATAGGGCCTTGACAAGCTAGCCAGGACGATGCTGCTGCTGGCTTGACGGAGGACGCGAAGGCGAGGTTCGACCAGCATTCGATGATCTGGCGGAGCCGCCCGATCCTGAACGCTGAAGACCAGTCGGCCAGCCTTGGACGGTCTCCCGCGCTCTTTGAACCTGCTTGCTGCGTTTCGCTGGAGTCGTCATCCCTCTCCCTCTTGCTCGCTAAATCCTAGGCCAGTTGTATCGAAAACTTCCTTCAAGAAATCTAGTGCGAGAGCTTCTCGCTGACGATAGCCAGGGATTTCCGGTCTCAGATCCTCTAGCTCGACATCTGGGATATTCAGCATTGCTTCGGACGGAATCGGGACCAAGACTGCCCCGTCGTCATCCTTGCGCTTCGAGGCTTCAAAGAGGTCTAGATAGCGTCTGGGAGCGACCCCAACGAATGGCTCGAACTGGACTGCGCAATCACGAGGCTTTGCGGCAGCGAAGTCGATGGCGTCGTCGTGAAGCTCCTTGGCTTGGCTCTTGGAATATGGAGAGACGTAGACGATGCGCATGATCCCGGCGGCGATGATGTGGCGAGCGCAGTTATGGCAAGGGAAAGTCGTTGTGTAAAGCGTGCAGCCCTGCACAGAAGTGCCGCGCCTCGCTGCATCCATGAGGGCCGCCATCTCTGCGTGAACCGCTCGACCAAACTCGATCAGATCGCCTAGGCGGGTTCTCTCCAAGGCGGCCAAGAGATTTGGGGCTTGAGCCTCTCCCGCTTCCTCCTTCAGGAATTGCTCAGCCATGAGCTCGTCGATAATTTCGAGCGCGATCTCGCGCTTCATCCGATCATTGGTATCGACGGGATTACGGAACTCACGCCCGTCGCCGGTGCCATCGATTCCGCAGTCGCTTCCCTCCTCGTCGCTTTCCCAATAGACGCCACCACCAGCCCTAGGAACCTCATTGGATCCCAATGCGATCACGTCGCCCTCGGGTGTCGCGATGGCCGCTCCCACCTGACGGCCTAGCTCAGCAGATTGTCGCGCTGCCCCTTCGGCGGCGAAAAGGCCGTACTCATCTTTGTTGGGCGTTCGGAATGGATGGGCGAACAAGATCTCGACGATCCGTCCGACTGCCTCCCGCAAGCCAACGTCCTCACGAGCATCCACAAAAATATCGGCTCTATGAAAGGTGTCTCGCAGATTTTGGCCCCAGACTTCCTGGGGTGTTTCCGTGCTCCCTTGAGCTGCTTCATCTTCTGCTGTTTTTGGGCCTTTGTCCTCGGTGCCTGACTCGGACGCGCAGCCTTGTGCATCCTCAGTGGAGGCAGCTGTGGTCGCACCCTCAATGGCGTCTGTTGATCCGTCACCATCGTCAGCGAGTCCTTCGGGGGCAGCCTCCGTCTCGGCTTCGTCACGCTCCATGAGTTCCTCAACTGTCCGGTACCAAGTCTGAGGGTCCTCCGAGCGGTACTGCTTCGTGAGGGTTTCCGTTAGGGCCGATTTCCTGATTTCTTCTGGCGCATAGGCTGCAACGAGAACAAAGCGGTTTCCATAGATGCTCCGAAGGAGCTCGACCTCGCCGGGATGCTTGAGCGAGCGCAAGATAAAGGCGAAGCGATTAAGTGACCTCACTGCTCCGTCTTTGTATTGCTCGTCACTTCTCTCTTCACGGATTGCGGCGATCTCCGTTAGGGCTAGCAGGGCGAGTGCGTCGCCTCTCTCCCAGCAAAGGCGCAGTTTGTTCCCGGCGTCCATGTGGGTCCAAATGTGCTCATCCAGCGGCTCGCTTGGAAGGTTCTCCTCCCAATCGAGATCTGCAAGAAGCTGACTCAGGCGGATCTCTTGCGCCTCGTATCCATAAGCGTCCAGGGCAAGCTCAATGTCCGTCGACACAAGGTCAAGGTCAGTGCCAACCGCTCCAACGAGCCCAATGACAATCTCACTCGGTGGTGGCGTTGGGTCCATGTCGTTACCAAGTACGAGCCGGAGATTTGAGCCATTCGTTGACCGCATCTCCCGTGAGTGTGGCCCAGTTTTGTCTCAGACGGCAGACGAAATAATCATCGTTGTCATCTCCCCGCTGTTTTAGGTGATCTCGCCACCATGACGGTGGACGGTCAGTGTCGACGAACCACACCGAGCCTTGGGGGTGCGCCCAACTTCTCGCGCTTTTCAGCAGTTTTTCAATGGCCGGATAGTCGCGATCCGGCTCATGCAGGTCGTAGGTGACGACGAGTATCACGCGGTCTCCCCAGCCATCAATGATTGCCTCGCCTAGATCGCGCCTTGGCCATGAGGCGACTCTAGCTGTTCGCTCAAGAACATCCTGGGCTTAGCTGAATCGCCATCGATGAAGATCAGCCGTCCAGCGAGTCGGCACGTTTTCCCAGTTCGCCCATTGAGATGCCGAGGGCCACCGCGAGTCCTCTGAGGGTGCCCCAGGTTGGGTTGGCGTGCCCGCGCTCGATGAGGGAAAGAGTGCCGGTCGTAATGCCGGCCGCGTGAGCGAGGTCTTCCTGAGTCAGACCGCGCTTTTGGCGAAGCTGCCGGACCGCTTCGCCTAGGGCTGGCTGGGGCTGATCGGAGCGGCGCATCCTAGTTGGGACGCTGTCAGACGCGAGCGACATAGGCTAGGGCACGAAACGTTAGCGATATGTGCCTAGCTCCTGCTAGGCTCTCGCTCTCTAAAAAAGTGCCCCCGCGCAGCGTGAACTGCCGGGGGCGTGGCACAGGAAGGGGTACTTCCCATGCATGACGACGATATCCGGCGGCGCGCACTGGCGCCCGCCCAAGAGGACGAGATCATGGAGCGTTCGGTCCTCACGCAGGTGCTGGTTCTGCACCCGGCGCAACTGACGATTCTGGAGCTTGCGCTTCGGGTCGAGGTTGATTGCAGCGGGATGGGGCAGGACGCTGTGGAGCGCGCGGTGCGTGAACTGAGCCGGGATGGGCTTGGTGTCTTGTGACTGTCTGCGGATCGCACCGAGTCGGGCCGCTGTCCGGTTCGAGGAGCTTGTCGGGGGCGTCCTGTGAGCACGGGCGATCTCAAGAGCGTGATCGGAGACAACCTCACTCGCTACCGCGAACGGATTGGGCTGTCTCAGGAGGAGGTCGGTTGGCGAGCTTCGCTGCATCGAACGGAGATCAGCCAGTTGGAGCGCGGGATGAGAATCGCGCGCGCGGACACGCTTCTCAAGCTCGCGTGTGCCCTGGAAGTACCGGTGGGCGATCTATTCGCGGGGTTGATTTGGGAGCCGGGCCAAGTGCAGCCGGGGCGGTTCTCGCTCAGGGGCGGCGGAAATGCTGAGGATTGAAAAGAACCGAATCAGCCCATGTCGAGCAAGCTCCGAGAGACCAAAAGGGAAGCAGGCACGAGCAGGTGATCCGCACCTCTACCTGCGTCACCGAAGGTCAAGCCCACGGCAAGAGCGAGGCCATCTCCCTTCGAGACCGCCTCGCAGCACCAACCACGCACAGCCGACACATTATGAACCCGAACGGGGGTTCGCTTTTCGTCGCCCCAAAGGCGCTGGCAATCTGACGAAAAAGCTGCCGCCCAAGGCGGTTCCTGCCCGGCGTCCGGCGGTCAATTGTGGCGCGGCTTCGCCGTGCGAAGACCGCCTGTACGGACGCCGGGTGCGATGTGTCCGCGTCCCTGGATTCGGCGCCTTCTTAACAAAAAAGGCGGGGCGTTTTCGCTTCGAGATCGGCTGTCCATGTAGAGAAAACTTGGCTGGCGATATCGACACCGACCCAAAGCAGCTTCTTTCCCCGGAGGACGTTGCCCGGCTTTGCCGTCTTTCCCGGCGTGCTGTGTATCGAGCAATAGCCCGAGGCGAGTTGCGGGCCGCGAGACTTTGCAATCGGCTTCGAATCTCACCCGGCGACTTGGAGGGATGGATCGCCGGTCAGACGCTCGCCGCTGCGCGAGTTGTCCGGCCCGAGGAGCGGCGCCCGCCACGCTCGGCGCCAGGCGATGGCCTGCGTGCGCTGCTTGAGCAAGAAGGCCGCGACAGCCGGGAGTTGCGATGAGCGTCGAAAGAGTGGAGCGGCAAAGCGGTCCTGTCTGGCGAGTGCGCTGGCGCGATGGACAGGGCCGGGAGCGATCCAAGGTCATCGGTCGCAAGCGGGACGCGGAAGCCTTCGAGGCCGAAGTGATCAGACGCAAGCGGACGGGCGATCTCGACCTGCTCGCGGGAGGCCGCGAAACACTCGCGGAGTTCGCGGAGGAATGGTGGAAGCTCTACGCGGTCCCCAACCTCGCAAGTCGCACGCTCCAGAGTTACGCGAAGTTGTGGGATCGGCACGTTGGGCCAAGGCTTGGCTCGATGCGCCTCAGCGCGATCACACCCGAGATCGTGGAGCGCTACCGGGCGGAACTGGAAGCGGACGGGGTGGGTCTGCCGACCGTGCATCGGGCGCTGGTTCAACTTCAAGGAGTCCTGCGGTGCGCCGTCGAGTGGAGGCGGATCGGCAACAACCCGGTCAAGGCGGTGAAGAAGCCGAAGGTTCGCCGGTATCGAGAGGTCCGGCCGTTGCCACCGCTAGCCGTAGAGCGTCTGCGGGTCGCGGCTGCCGGGCGGCGGCGGAAGCACGGACCACGAGACGCGACTCTGATCGCGGTCCTGGCGTATGCCCGAATCCGTCCCCAGGAGGCTCAGGCACTCCGCTGGTCAGATGTGAGGGCGAGGACGCTGCTGATCGAGAAGGCGGCAGACGGTCAGGGGGGCGTCAAGTCCACGAAGACAGGGCAGACGCGCACGGTGGGGTTGCTCGCGCCGCTCGCGGCCGACCTGGCCCAGTGGCGCGAGCACTGTGACCACGACGCGGACGAAGACCTTCTCTTTCCGAACCGCTCAGGCGGCATCTGGAACGACGGCGCTTGGCAGTCATGGCATCGAGACGCCTGGCATCCGGCATGTGCTGGCGCGGGTATTGAGAACGCCCGCCCGTACGACCTGCGGCATAGCTTCATTTCGTTGCTTATCCACGAAGGGCGCAGCGTGGTCGAGGTCGCGCGCCAAGCCGGGCACTCGCCCACGATGACACTCGACGTTTACGCGCACGTTTTCGACGAGTTCGACCTGAGCGAGCGCGTGTCCGCTGAGGATCAGATCGCCCAGGCGCGGCGGGATGTGTCCGAATCGTGTCCGCCGCCTTCAGAGGCGCCGCAGAAATCCTGTGAAATCCCTGGAAATCCTTATAGCCCCATCAACTTCCCGAGGATCTCCTTCATCACCTCATCCGTCCCTCCCCCAATCGGGCCGAGGCGAGCGTCGCGGACGGCGCGCTCGATGCCGTACTCGCGCATGTAGCCGTAGCCGCCGTGGATCTGGAGGGATTGGTCGGCGATCTCTAGGACGGCGCGTTGGGTGATGAGCTTGGTCATGGTCACCTCTTTGATGCAGTCCTGGCCTTCGTGGAAGAGGCGCAGGGCGTTGTAGGTGAGGGCGCGGGAGGACTCGGCCTTGGTCGCCATCTCGGCGACCTGGTGGCGGATCGCCTGGAACTTGCCGATCGGGCGGCCGAAGGCTTCGCGCTCTTGGGCGTAGGAGACCGTGGTCTCAATTAGGCGTTGCATCGCGCCGACGGCACCGATCGCCATCAACAGCCGCTCCCAGGCGAAGTTGGCCATGATCAGGTGGAAGCCCTTGTTCTCTTCGCCGAGCAGGTTCTCGGCCGGCACCTCGACGTCGGTGAAGGCGAGCTCGCCGGTGTCGGATGAGTGCCAGCCCATCTTCTCCAGCTTCTGCGCCACCTCGTAACCGGGCATCTCGCGCTCGAGCACGAGGAAGGAGATGCCGTGGTGGCCGCCCTCTTGGGTCGTCTTGCAGGCGCAGACGAGGAAGTCGGCGCGGACGCCGTTGGTGATGAAGGTCTTCGAGCCGTTGACGACGTAGCCGCCGTCGACCTTCTTGGCGAAGGTGGAGATGCCGGCGACATCGGAGCCGGCGCCGGGCTCGGTGATCCCCAGCGCGCCGATCTTCTCCCCGGCGATCCCCGGCACCAGCCAGCGCTGCTTCTGCTCCTCGGTGCCGAAGTTGAAGATCGGCGGCATCGCGATCGAGGTGTGGGCGTTGAGCCCGGCAGCGACGCCGCCGGAGCCGCCGGAGCGCGCCAGCTCCTCGACCCAGATCGCGTCATGCAGGTGGGTGCCCCCCTGGCCGCCGTACTCCTCCGGGAACTTCAGCCCGAGGAAGCCGAGCTCGGCGCAGCGCCCGTAGAGCTCGCGGGGGAATTCGCGCGCCTCCTCCCACCCGGCGACGTTGGGCGCGATCTCCTTATTGACGAAGCGGCTGACGGTCTCGCGCAGCTCCTCGTGCTCCTCGCCAAAGGGCGGCAGCGTCGCGCGCGTTCCCTTGTCCTTGATTACGGTCATCGTTACCCGGCGGCGAATCTTCTCGCATATCGATGAACCACACGACCCTCAGCCTGATCACAATCCCCCTCTTCACCGGGGCGATCGGCTACGTCACCAACTGGAGCGGTGTCTGGATGCTCTTCTATCCGGTGCGCTTCGCGGGCATCCGGATCCCGGGCCTGGCGCCGCTCGCCAACGTGATGCCGCGTCGCATCCAGCAGATCCCGGGACTTGGCCAGGGCGGCCTCGGCTGGCAGGGGATCGTTCCCTCGCGGGCGGCGAAGATGGGCTCGATCGCGGTCGACAAGGGCCTCTCGAAGGTGGGCAGCCCGGGCGAGTTCTACCGCCAGCTCGACCCCGAGGCGATCGCCGAGCAGATCCTCGCGACCGCCCGCGGCGAGATCTACGACGTGGTCGAGCGGATCATGGAGCGCGAGCGCCCACAGCTCTGGCACGACCTGCCGCCGCGCGTGCGAACCGCCGTCCACGCCCGGGTCGAGGAGCAGCTGCCGCAGATCGTGCGCACGATCACCGAAGAAATCGGCACCCACGCCGACGAGCTGATCGACGTCAAGCTGATGGTGATCCGCCGGCTCGAGGCCAACCCGGCGCTGGCCAACCGGATCTTCCTCGAGGTCGGCCGCAAGGAGCTGCGCTTCATCGTCAACTTCGGCTTCTTCTTCGG
>Ga0207712_10000069_pt1 | contig 127318 bp, 130 predicted proteins | sample KBSS44metaG_FD_184402 | JGI IMG/M metagenome (GOLD analysis project Ga0207712, IMG submission 184402) | Switchgrass rhizosphere microbial communities from Kellogg Biological Station, Michigan, USA - KBS S4-4 metaG (SPAdes) (version 2) | ecosystem: Host-associated > Plants > Roots >...
CTGATCTCTCCGGCACGATCCCCGCCAATCCGGCGAAGCGATACACCGCACGTGCCAACCTCAAGGACCCGGCTCAAGAACCATCCGCTACGCTTCTCCAAGCGAGCGTCACCAAATTTGCCCAGTACGATACCCGGCACCATCCGATCACTCCTCGCAACACGACAGGAGCCTCGAATCATAACGAGAATCGGCGGTCAACAGAGATGTGTGAACATGGTAGCCCCGTTCCGGGGAGGAATTTGTCCCGCAACACCATGCATCACCACATCGACGAACAGCGCCCGCAGCGCCGCGGGCTCCAGCGCGAAGCCCGGCCGCTCCTGCCAGTCGACCATCGCGTTCATCGTGCCGAACAGGAACAGACACACCGCATCGGCGGCGTCGCGATCGGCGAAACGGCCGTGGCCGACTACGCGCAGCACGTCACCCCAGCCATCGAGATAGGGACGCAATTCGCGATGCGCCAGGGCGAACAATATCGGCGGAAGCTGGCGATAGGTCCGCACCAGCGCCATCAGCGCCCTCCCCTCGTCGCGATAGGCCCGCAGATGCGCTTCGATCGCGGCATCGAGCAAGGCGCGCGGATCACCCGCCAGCGCAGCGATATCGACCCGCCCGAGTTCGCGCAGCGCGACCGCGACGCCCTCGTGCAGGACGGCGGCCGCCATCTCTTCCTTGGAGCGGAAATGATGATAGACGCTCGGCCCCTTGATGCCGATGGCGGTCGCGATGTTGCGGATCGAGCCATGGGCATAGCCATGTTCGCTGAACAACGCGGCCGCCCCGGCCAGGATTCGCTGGCGCGTGCCCGCCGCCGGTTCGCTCGTCTCGATCACACGCGCACGCTATGCGCCGCCGGCCACGCTGGCTAGCGCCGATGCGCCGCCCGCACCCCAATCTGCAGTGCGAACGCCACGGCGGCGTGGCGGTGATCCGTTTCGACAATCCGCCGGTCAACGCGCTCAACAATGGCATCCGCGCGACACTCGACCGCCTGATCGATCAGTTGCTCGCCGATCCGGCGACCATCGGCATCCTGTTCGCCGGCGCCGGCAACGGCTTCGTCGCCGGCGCGGATATCGGCGAGCTTCAGCACGGCGTCCAGCCACCGTTCCTCGGCGACATGCTGCGGCGGATCGCACTGTCGTCCAAGCGCAGCGGCGCGGCGATCCGCGGCCATGCGATGGGCGGCGGTTTCGAGATCGCGCTGGCGTGCGATGTCCGGGTCGCAACCCCGGATGCACGGATCGCGCTGCCCGAACTGCGGCTGGCGCTGATTCCCGGCGCCGGCGGCACGCAGAGACTGCCGCGGCTGATCGGCACCGACGCCGCCCTCGACCTGATGCTGTCCGGCCGGATCGTCGGCGCAACCGAGGCGTTGTCGCTCGGCCTGATCGACGCAATCGCCGAAGACGATGCCGAGACCCAATGCCTGGCGCTGATGGCTGCGGCTCCGATTGTCCGCCATGCCGACCTCTCGACGGATGCACTTGCGGCCGCGGCAGTACGTGTCGCCGGCGATCCGACGCTGGCCGATCTCCCGGCAGCCACGGCCCTGCTCGACGCCGTAGGCGCGGCGCTCGACTCCGGCGCCGACGATGCCGGTTTCGCACGCGAGCGCGCGCTTTTCCTCGCCTGTCGAAATTCATCGGAGGCGGCTGAGCGGATCGGCGCGTTCGTGAACAGGCGCAATGCGCGCACCTGATCTTCCCCTATCGCCCGGCGCCGCGGATGGACGCCGTTCGGGGGGAATCGCGGAGGCGGCGCCCAGACGGGCGCCGACCGTCCCGACGGCCGCGAGGCAGGGTCCACCTCCAGCACAACTGGCCCGAGGCGATGCTGGCGGCCGTGCGGTCGGCGGCTCAGTCGATCTCGACGTTCATGGCGATGTTCCAGGAACCGGCGCCGTTCTTGGCGAGGCCGATCATCATCAGGCCAAGTGCCTCGAGCGTCTGGGCCATGTTCAGGCCGCCGACATCCAATGGACGAAGGCCGAGACTTTCGAGGAAGGTCGAGACGCGCGCCTTCGCCTCGGCATCGTCGGCCGCGATAAAGGCGTCGAGGTGCCCGCCCCTGGCAAGCACGTGACCGAAGATCGTGTTGAACGCCTTCACGACGTGAGCGCCCGGGGGAAGGCTTTTTGCAGTCTCCTGCGCACCGGAACTGCCGGCAGGGGTGACGAGGCCCGTCATATCGGCGTTGACCGGGTTGGCGAGGTCGATGATCACCTTGCCGTCGAGGGCGTCGCCAAAGTCCGCTACCACCGCGGCCACACTGCCGTAAGGCACCGCGAGGATGACGATGTCGCCCGCCGGCGCTGCCCCATACGTCCCCGTGATCGCTCCGGCCGCGAGCTTGCCGGCCAGTGCCTGCGCCTTTGCAGCGTCGCGGTTGATCACCTCGACGGCGTGTCCCGCCTTGGCGACACGGCCGGCTACCGCCGTGGCCATGGTTCCAGAGCCAATGATGCTGATAGTAGTCATGTGCAGTCTCCTTGTAGATTTGGGTATTGCTCGTAGTCTCTACGAGGCGTCCCCTGCTTGATATTGCTTGTGCGCCGATCCGCGCGCGGCATTCGTCATGCAAATTGCAGATCGACACTTGTCCGAACACGTCACGGCATCGCGATTTCGCGGTCGGCCGGGCCGGTTGCGGCCCGACGCTCCGTCTCGGCCGAACTCAGCTGGCAGGGAAGTAATGGCCGTTGTCCAGATCGGCGAGCAAGCCGGGCTGAGTGGGTTCCCAGCCGAGGGTCTGGCGGGTGATGGCGCTGGACGCGGCGACGTCCAGCTTGACCAGATTCGCGAGGAACCCGAAAAAGCCCGGCAGCATCAGCTCGTCCGCCGGAATCGGCACGGCCGGCAGGCTCAGGCGGCTGCCGATTGCCTCGGCGATCTCGCGGAACGGAATGGCCTCGTCAGCAACCGCGTGCCAATTCCTGCCGGCGAGCCCCGTCTCCAGCGCCAGGCGGAACACGGTGGCCAAGTCACGGGCGTGGACGGCCGACCAGTTGTTCTTGCCGTCGCCGGGATATCCGACGACGCCCTTCTCCTTCGCGAGCCCGATCAGTATCGGGAGGAAGCCGGCATTGTCGGTCGTGCTGTGCATGATCGTGGGAATGCGCACCACCGAGGACCGCACGCCTTGCTCAGCGAGGCCGAGCACGGTCGTTTCGACGATGTTACGAACCCGCAGGGTGCCCTTGAACTTCTCGCCGCCAGAGAGGGTGGGATCCTCCTCGGTGGCTGGACGGCCGAGATGGTCCCACCCCGGCGAGCCGATGCTCCCGGACGTGACCAGCGGCTTTCCGGTCCCCTTCAGAGCCTCGCCATATGCGAGCATGATCCTTTGCTCAGCGGCAGCAACGGCGTCGAGGCCTCCGGTGGGAAGCAGGTCTTGCCGGTGCGCGACGTGGATGACGCCGTCGGAGTCCGCGGCCGCCGCTTTCAGCCCGTCGAGATCATCGAGGTCGCCGCGACGCACCTTGGTGCCAAGCGCGGACACCGCCTCTGCGGACTTGTCCGACCGGGCAAGCGCAGTAACCTCGTGACCGGCCGCGATGAGGTCGGAAATGATATACGGACCGGAATGGCCGGTCCCGCCGGTAACGAATATGTGCATGATACTGCTCCTTGTGGGTGACGGGATGCGAGGAGGGATGGCGCGTGTCCTCAGCCGAGGAGGCTGACGCCGATCGAGAAGTTGGTGTGTTTGACGGAGTGGGCGAGGAGCCCGAGCGACAGCAGGCAGGCGTGCTCGAGCGTCAGCGCCATCGACAGTTGTCCGGTATCCATCGGACGCAATCCGAGGCTCTCGATGAACGCCGAGACGCGCGCCTTCGCCTGCGCGTCGTCCCCGGCGATGAACACGTCCAAGGGATGGCCATCGACTGGACCAGCCGCCAGGACGTGGGAAAACAAGGTGTTGAACGCCTTGACGACAACGGCGTCCGCAGGCGCGGCGTTTATGATCTCCCGCGCGCCGAAACTGTCCTCAGGGGTCACAAAGCTCTTGAGGTCGGAGCCGACGGGGTTGGTGATGTCTATGAGGAGTTTGCCTGCCAGCGCTTCGCCGTAATGCTTCACCACGTCGAGAACGGCTGCGTAGGGGACCGCCAGGATGACGATGTCGCCAGCCGGGGCAGCGCCAAACGTCGCCGTGGTCGCGCCAGCTCCAATCTGCTCGGCCAGCGCCCGCGCCTTCGCGGCGCCGCGACTCGTCACCTCGACAGCGTGTCCGGCCTTGGCGGCAAGGCCGCCGAGCGCCGCAGCCATGCCGCCCGATCCAATAATGCTGATCACGCTCATATCCGTGTTCCTTGCGGGTGTCTCATGACTTCCCCTTTCCCGTTGCCGGTCAGCGTCGGTTCCGCTTCGTCTCTTGCTCCACGTTTTGTGGACCACTGATCCGAATATATGGATCACTGAAACGATTATCAAGGGGCTGCGTGAACCGGGGCAACGCGGCGCGTTGTCCGTATGTCGCTGGGCCGACGAAGTCTGTGATCGGCGCATCGCGACGCGACGCCCCTGCCGTCAGCTCGACTTAGCTGGCAGGGAAGTAATGGCCGATGTCCAGAGTCTCGAGCAGGCCCGGCTGAACCGGCTCCCAGCCGAGGGCTTGGCGCGTAATGGCGTTGGACGCGGGGAAGTCGCCCGTGACCACAGCCGACATGGACCCGAAGTAACCCGGCACCATCAGTTCGTCAGCGGGGATGCTCACCGCGGGCAGGCCCATGCGAGCGGCAACCGCCTCTGCAAGCGCACGAAACGGGATACCCTCTTCACCGACCGCGTGCCAGGTCCTGCCGGCGGGGCCCTTCTCCAGCGCCAGGCGGAACACGGAGGCGAGGTCGCGGATGTGCACGGCGGGCCAACGATTTTTCCCCTCCCCGGGATAACCGACAGAGCGCTTCTCCTTCGCGAGCCCGATCATCTGCAAGCGACCGGTCGAACTGTGCACGATGAGGGGAATACGCACGACCGAGGAGCGCACGCCCCGCTCGGCGAGTCGGACGACGGTGCTCTCTACGACGTTGCGAGACACCAGAGTGCCTTCGTCCATGGGACCGCTGGGAAGGGCGGGATCATCCTCGGTCGCCGGCCGGCCCAGACTGACCGGTGCGCCTATGCGGCCCGCGCGGCCGACGTTCATAGGCGTGCCGATGCTACCCGCCACGACCAGCGGCTTTCCCGTGCCCGCCAGCGCCTCGCCGAACGCGAGCACGATCGACAGTTCCGAATCGCGCAGCGCGACGATCCCGCCGGACCCAAGCAGTTCAGCCCTGTAACCGAGATGGATGACGCCGTCCGATTCCGCAGCCGCCGCCTTGAGCGCTTCGAGGTCGGCAAGATCTCCGCGACGAACCTTGGCGCCGAGCGCGGACACCGCGTCCACGGACTTGTCGGACCGGGCCAGGCCGGTCACCTCGTGGCCAGCTGCGATCAAGTCAGGGATGACGTACGAACCAACGTGACCGGTCGCGCCAGTGACGAAAACATGCATGATATTTGCTCCTTGATGATGTGACCGGCTGCGGCGGCAAGGCTAGCCGACTGCTGCAGCCATTCCGCTCGAGCCGATGACGCTGATATCGCTCATGGTCGTGCGTCCCATGGCTTCCACGTCCACGCTGTCGAACAGCGCCTCTGTTGCCATTTGCAAACATGCATTATATCTATTGGACCACCGATCCAGTTATATGGATCACCGATCCTTTTATCAAGGCGAAATATGCGAGCCGACGCCAGGAAAAATTACGACAATATTCTCGCGGTCGCGCGTGACGTTGTCGCAGAGCACGGTGTCAACGCGTCCATGCGCGATATTGCCCGCCGCGCCGGCGTCGGGCTGGCCACGCTGCTTCGTCATTTCCCGACGCGGGAAGCCTTGTTCGAGGCGTTGGTGTGTACGAAGCTGGACGCACTGACGCAGAAGGCGGACGAGCTCGAAACCTCGGCCCGGCCTGACGAAGCGCTCCTGTCTTGGTTTCGCGAATGGATAGCATTCGCCCAAGGCCAGAGGGGCGTTGTCGCAATGATGGCGGCCGCACACACGAACCCGGATTCCGCCCTTTATGCTTCATGCGCTGCGGTGCACTCAGCGAGCGCGCGATTACTGGCCCGTGCTCAGGGCGAAGGCCGGGCGCGCGCCGATATGAATGGCGACGATCTGTTCGGCTTGATGTCGGCGCTCGGATGGCTCGTCGACTTACCTTCATTTGCGCCACGGGCCGATCATCTCACTCACATTGTCGCGAGCGCCATCCTGGCAAACCCGTCGAGCAACGATGTTGAGAAGGCGGCGCATTGAACAACGTCCACATCTGACGGTCGATGCTCGCCCTCAACCAAACGGGAACGGCCGCCCGCTGCGCAACTATGAGCATGAAGGGGTCGGTGAACGCGGCGTCCGGTGCGTCGATCAAACGGCGCGCGCGATGTCCGGCGACTTATCCCGCCATAAACGGGGGGGTCATCGACGCGGGCCACGTCTCTAACAAAATTCAGCTCAGGGGTGTTCGTCCTGATCCCTTCTGAACGGACGACCAATTCGCGGACTAACGGTGCACGCGGCTCAAATGTGGCTTAGCGAACGATCCGGCGGACGAAGTGCAATTCCACAGCGGACAGAGCGCCGCCGAGCTGTTGCATCGCACTGCCGTCCGCGAGAGAGCCGAGGTCGAGCGCGACCAAGCCCGTCGAATTAATAAGTTCGACCACGGGCGCCTTGGCATCGCGATCGTCTCCCGACACGAACAATACGGTCTTCGGCTTCTGTGGCGAGAAATCCTGTATCCACGCCATCGGCATATTGCTGATCGACTTCACCAGCCGGGCCCCGGGCGCCATTGCGGCGACGATCTCGCTCGACGTGCCGCCCTCCAACGCGGCGACCGATCTCGCTACGCCGTCAGCGCTGATGTCCGGTTTCTCGCCCATGTGGGCGTTCGTCCCGTCGACGAGAATGCGGCCGCTCCAGTCGATTCCCTTGAGCGCCTCCGGCGCATCCGCCCAATTCGTGGCGAGGATCACCACATCGCATTCCGCAGCGTCCTGCCTGGAGCCTGCGCTGGCGGCCGGACCCAGATCGGCGACGAGCCCCGCCAACGCCTCCGGCCGCCGCGGACTGGACAGGACGACCTCGTGGCCGGCACCGATCAAATGACGACCGATGGTCGTAGCCATGCGACCAGCGCCGATGAAACCGATCTTCATGCGAAACGCCTTTGGAGATCGAACTCTAAGCCGCGGCAGCCAGGCTGACCGCTTCGCCGAACTGCTCGACGGCGGTCTCTCCCGCGTCGCCGGCGCGCGCACGGTCGGCCAGGACGATGTCCAGATCCGTCAACCCGATGAAGCCCAACACCTGACGGAGATAGCCGCTCGCCTGATTATAGGCTTCTTCGGCGATCATCGTCTCGTGGTCTTGCTTCCATGCGCGCAACTGCTCGACCCGGAAGTTGCTGACGTCCTTGTCGACGATGTCGCCGCACTCGCGACCAAGCCAAATGCCGTTGGCCGCCGAACTGCTTGCAGTTTCGTTCTGGTCCGGGTTGTATCGCGGACCGCGCTCGCCGCTGCGCAGATATGGGCGGCGTGCCCGGTTCCCAGGCCGCGCTCGCCGCCCGATCGAGGACCTGCGGTCAGTCGGAGGCATTGCGGGTTCGAGCAGAAGTGCGCCGCCCGCATTGCGAGTTCGCGTTTTACCGGCAGATTGAACTCATCGCGTGCCATGGGGGCTCTGTCGATATCGGACGACACCCTATAGCCGCGCTGCTGCGCCGAATCTCAGAGTTTCGGCCCGATTTTGAAGAATGGTGCGGGCGGTCGGGCTCGAACCGACACTCCTTTCGGAACCGGATTTTGAGTCCGGCGCGTCTACCAGTTCCACCACGCCCGCAGCGGCCGATCGGTGCCGATGGTCGGCGTCGATCGTGGTCGGCGATCCTATATGGCAGCATCATGTGGTTTTCCAGTGCGGATATGCGGCGATTTTTTCGCCGTCGCGGCCGCACCGGATCGACTCTGCGGCAAAACAGCATAGGTTCCGGCGTCAGGCGTTCGTCCGTGACATGGTGACCGCCAGGCTGACTGGCCGCTGCCAGGGAGAATCACGTGCGCCACGACGTTCCGGCGGTTTCAGCGACGCCGCCCGATGACTGGGTGTTGCGCCTTCAGATCGTCATACAGGAACTCGATCGGCAGCTCGCCGAACTCGACGCGCTCGGCATCTCGCTCGGGGCCGGTGAACTCGACCTCGCCATCGCCCGGCTGCGATCGATCGAATGCGGCGTGCGGATCAGTGGACCTCCGGACGGGCCGTCGGACGGGCCGTCGCCAGACCGCGCGCCTGATCGTGCGGCAATGCGCCTCCAGACCGCCGAGTGCGGAGGCGGGCAACCGGATCGGCGCATCCACGTCATTCTCGCGTTCGAGTTCGAACAGCGCACGGTCCGATCCTCCCTTGGCCGGAAGGAGCTGTTCAAGGGACGGGATTTCGAACGCAGCGCGTTCTCCCGCAACTCGATCACTCGCTCCGTCTCCGGTTGCCGCATGATCCATGGCTCCGAATCCGTGGCCGTTTCTAGAGGGTTCGGTTGGCATACCTGCCGCTGGTACCCGTCGGCCGACTCCGCGTCGGCCAGCATCCTGGCCGCGATCACGCGTGAGGACACGCCCAACTTGCGCATTGCCTGCTATGCGCAGGCATTCGCGTTCACCCACGTTCAGTTGATCAATCGAATCCGGCCCGAGCATGCGATCTTATGCCTGCGGCAGATGCGATGGCCCACTTGACAAGCGGCGATCGTTTCGCCGTTGGCGACATCGTGGCGGCTGCGCGCGCGCAACCGCCACGGCCGGTCATGAATCAGGCGAAGACGTCGCCATGACTATGGCCCTTGGGGTCGCCGCCATAGCGATTCGGTCCCCGCGTGCCGTCGAGCAGGCAAAGCACGATCATGACAAGACAGGACAAAAGCCAGATAAGGCTAAAAATGCCGGAAATGAGCGCCGGCGCTACCGAATCCCGTGCAGCGAATTGCATCAGGCTCGCGACAGTGGACAGCAGATACGGTCCCCAGAAGATCATCACCCACCAGCCTGACTTGTCGCTATCGTGCAAGCGGCGGATGGTGACCGCCAGACTGGGCAGAAATAGCGCCAATTCAACCAGAAAATAGACCAAACCCAATATGCCCATACTGGCGATCAAGGCAGTAGGGTTGGCAGCCGCCCCCTCTCGTCCGGCTTCCATCAGCGCTGCCGTACCGCCGACAACGACAAAGAAAGTGATGAGGAACACGATATTCACGGCGAGCATCAGGACAAACCAGATCCAGAACTCCATGCGCCGCGATCGTCCTGCAAAATCGACGAACCGCCTGAGCGGCATCACCATCCATTCCATACGATTGTTCCCCTGTTCGTATTCGTTCAACGCCCCCGGACCGGTCCAAGCCGGATGATTGGTTCGAAAGCTCAACCATAAACGGATGCGAATCAAGGCATATTGAGATTGGCGCCATGGCATTCATCACGCCGAAGCGCCTTGGGAGTGCCAATCGATCGACACAGCGCATCCTTGTCCGAAGGTCAATTCCGCGGCGCCTGCCGCCGATAGCTGAGCGCCTCGGCGATGTGGATGCGGCCGATGCCGTTGCTGCCCGACAGATCGGCGATCGTCCGCGCGACGCGCAGCACACGGGTATAGCCGCGGGCGGACAGCCGCATCGCCTCCGCCGCCTGCGCCAGCAGCTTTCGCCCCGCGTCGTCGGGCGTCGCCACCGCCTCCAGCACATCGCCTTCGGCCTCGGCATTGGTGCGGACGCCGGCCTCGGCATAGCGCGCGGTCTGCACGTCGCGCGCCGCCTTCACCCGCGCCGCGACCTCGAACGAGCCCTCGGCCGGCGGCGGCAGCACGAGGTCGGCGGCGCTGACCGCCTGCACTTCGACATGGAGATCGATCCGGTCCAGCAAAGGCCCGGACACCTTGGCCTGATAGTCGGCGGCGCAGCGCGGTGCGCGCGAGCAGGCGAGCGCAGGATCGCCGAGATGGCCGCAGCGGCACGGGTTCATCGCCGCGATCAGCTGCACACGCGCGGGGAAGGTGACGTGGGCGTTGGCGCGCGCGACGCTGACCTTGCCGGTTTCGAGCGGCTGGCGCAGCGAATCGAGCACCGGACGCTGGAACTCGGGCAATTCGTCGAGAAACAGGACGCCGAGATGCGCGAGGCTGACCTCGCCCGGCCGCACCCGCGTGCCGCCGCCGACCAACGCCGCCATCGACGCGCTGTGATGCGGGCTGCGGAACGGCCGGCTGCGGACGATCCGCCCGCCATTGAGCTCGCCGGCGACGCTTGCGACCATCGAGACTTCGAGCGCCTCGGCCGGGGTCAGATCGGGCAGGATGCCGGGCAGGCAGGAGGCGAGCAGCGACTTGCCCGCGCCGGGTGGTCCCAGCATCAGCAGATTATGGCCGCCGGCCGCCGCGATCTCGAGCGCCCGGCGCGCGGTCTCCTGCCCCTTGACCTGCTTGATATCGGGTCCGCTGCCGCGCGGCTCGACCTCGCCCGGCGCGGGCGGCGCGAGCAAGGCGCGTCCGCGGAAATGATTGAGCAGGGCAATGACGTCGGGCGCCGCGATCACTTCGATGCCGCTGGCCCAGGCCGCTTCCGAACCTTGCGCCGCCGGGCACACCAACCCCTTGCCCACTTCGGCCGCATGCAGCGCCGCGAGCAGCACGCCGGGCGAAGGCGCCAGCCGCGCATCGAGTCCCAGTTCGCCGACGAAGACGTAGGATGCCAGCGTCTCCGCATCGATCACCCCCATCGCGCCGAGCAGTGCCAGCGCGATCGGCAGGTCATAATGCGAGCCTTCCTTGGGCAGGTCGGCGGGCGACAGGTTCACGCTGATCCGTTTCGACGGCAATGACAGCCCGATCGCCGCGATCGCGCCGCGCACCCGTTCGCGGCTCTCGCCCACGGCCTTGTCGGGCAGGCCGACCACGACGAAGTTGGGCAGACCCGGCGTCAACTGCACCTGCGCTTCGACCGCGCGCGCCTCGAGTCCCAGATAGGCCACCGTCGAGACGATCGCGACCATGCACAATTCCCCCTTTGTTCCCTTGGACTTGTAGGGCGGCGGCGAGCAGAGTCGATAGGCAATTGCGTCAACGGCCATGCGCCGCAGCCTTGCGACAAGCTGCCGACGGCAAGCCTTGCGCCGACCCCACCCTGCTCCCATGTCCTTGCCATGACGCTGACCAGATGCTGGCGCGCGCTGGGGCGCAATCCGACGCTGCGCTATGCGCTGTTCCTGCTCGGTTGCCTGCTGTTGATCCTGACGCCGTTCGTCGGCGCGCTGCCCGGTCCGGGCGGCGTTTTCGTCTTTGCTGCCGGTCTTGGACTCGTCCTCAAGAACTCGCCTTGGGCGAAGCGGCGCTATGTGCGCTTCAAGCTGCGGCACCCGAAATGGGGCCGCTGGTCGGACTGGGGCATGCGGCGCGCAAGCGCGCGGCGGCGCGAACGGCTGGCGGCGCGCCGGATGCAGCCCGATTGACTTGACCACATATTTTCCCTATCCGCGCCTCCATCAGTGGCCGCCCGCCTGTGGCGGCCCTTTTCTATTTTGACGTTTGAGGAATGAGCGATGAAGCGCACCTTTCAGCCCAGCAATCTGGTGCGGGCACGCCGCCACGGCTTCCGGTCGCGGATGGCGACGGTGGGCGGCCGCAAGATTCTGCGCGCACGCCGCGCCCGTGGCCGCAAGAGCCTGTCGGCCTGATCACGCTCACCCGGCGCGCCGACTTTCTGGCGGCGAACGGGGGAAAACGCGTGGCGACGCCCGGCTTCGTCCTGCTCGTCCGTCCGCGTGGTGACGGCGAATCGGCGATTCGGCTGGGCATCACGGTCACCAAGAAGATCGGCGGTGCGGTCATCCGCAACCGCATGAAGCGTCGTTTTCGTGCGCTGGCGCGCGAATTGCTGCCGACCGGCGGCGTCTCGGGCGCCGATCATGTGCTGATCGGCCGGGCCGGCGGGGTCGAACGCGACTTTGCAGCCCTGCGCGCCGAACTCGTCAAGGCGCTCGCCAGGCTCAAGCGATGATCGCGCGGCTGCTGATCGGCGTCGCGCGACTCTGGCAGATCGGGCCGTCGGCGATCCTGCCGCCAAGCTGCCGCTATCAACCAAGCTGTTCGGCCTATGCGATCGAGGCGCTGAAGCGCTATGGGGCCGCCAAGGGCAGCTGGCTTGCAATCAAACGCATATCCCGCTGCCACCCTTTTGGCGGCAGCGGTTATGACCCGGTTCCCTGAGCGGAGCCGGGATTTCCGGGTGGGAGTTTAGCGTGGACGACAAGCGCAATCTGGTGATCTTCGCGATTCTTGCCGCGCTGGTCCTGTTCGGCTGGCCGATGATCACCCAGCGATTCTTTCCCACCGCCAACCCGCCCGCGACGCAAATGGTCGACGGCAAGTCGGTGCCGCTCCCCTCGCCCTCCGTCGCCGCTCCGGCAACAGGACCCGCGGCACCGGCGCGCCCGCTTGCCGCGGCGATCGCCGATTCGCCGCGCCTGCCGGTGCGGACGCCCAGGTTGCAGGGTTCGATCGCGCTCCGCGGCGCGCGGATCGACGATCTGCTGCTGACCAACTATCGCGAAACGATCAAGAAGGATTCCCCGGCGATCCGGCTGCTCGCCCCCGCCGGCACTGCCGATGCCCGCCTCGCCGGCTTCGGCTGGACCGGCAAGGGCGTCGCGCTGCCCGATGGCGCCACGCTCTGGACTGCCGACGCGACCGAACTGGTCCCGGGCAAGCCGGTGACGCTCAGCTGGAATAACGGCCAGGGTCTGGTCTTCACGATCCACCTCGCCGTCGACGACAAATATATGTTCACGATCGACCAAGCCATCGCCAATCACGGCACCGACGCGGTGGCGGTCCAGCCCTATGGCTATGTCAGCCAGCAGGGCGTGTCGAAGGATCCCTCCTCGTGGACGATCCACACTGGCCCCACCGCAGTGTTCGACGGCATCGCCAAGTATGGCATCAATTTCTCGACGATCGACGAAGCTGGCGCAGCCGGGCTGAACTTTACGACCACCGGCGGCTGGCTCGGTTTCAACGACAAATATTGGCTGACCGCGCTCGTCCCCGATCAAAGCCAGCGCGTCGATGCCAAGTTCCACGACATCGGCGGCGGTCATTATCAGGCGCTCTACGGCGCCAGCACGGCGGTCGTGCGTCCCGGCGCGACGCTTTCGACAGCCTCGCATTTCTTCGCCGGCGCGAAGGAGGTCAGCGTCCTCCAGGGCTATGAGAACGGTCTCAAGATTGCCCAGTTCGACCGCGCGATCGACTGGGGCTGGTTCGCCCCGATCGAGCGGCCGATCTTCTGGGTGCTCGACTGGCTGTTCAAGTTCACCGGCAATTTCGGCGTCGCGATCATCCTGCTGACGGTGCTGGTCCGCGGCATGATGTTCCCGATCGCGCAGCGGCAGTTCGCCTCGATGGCCGGCATGCGTGCGGTCCAGCCCAAGATGAAGGCGCTGCAGGAGCGCTACAAGGACGACAAGCCGAAGCTTCAGGAAGAGATGATGAAGCTCTACAAGCAGGAGAAGGTGAACCCGCTCGCCGGCTGCCTGCCGCTCGTCCTGCAGATCCCGATCTTCTACGCGCTCTACAAGGTGCTGCTGCTGACGATCGAGATGCGCCACCAGCCGTTCGCGCTGTGGATCAAGGACCTCTCGGCGCCCGATCCCGCGACCGTGATCAACCTGTTCGGCTATCTGAACTTCACGCCGCCGCATTTCCTCGCGCTGGGCATCCTGCCGATCCTGCTGGGCATCACCATGTATCTGCAGTTCAAGCTCAATCCGGCGCCGATGGACGAGATGCAGAAGCAGGTGTTCAGCCTGATGCCGTGGGTGTTCATGTTCATCATGGCGCCGTTCGCGGCCGGTCTCCAGCTCTACTGGACGGTCTCCAACATCCTCACGATCGCGCAGCAGAAGTGGCTGTACAGCAAGCACCCGGCGCTCCGCGAAGCCCCGGCGAAATGACCGGTTCCGCGCCCGAGGAGGGCGACATCGATCTCGTCGAGTCCGCACGCAGGCTCTTCGCCGGGCCGATCGCTTTCCTGAAATCGGCGCCCGACCTCAAATTCCTGCCCGATCCCGACGTGCCCGAAGTCGCGTTCGCCGGCCGCTCGAACGTCGGCAAATCGTCGCTGCTCAACAAGCTGACCAACCGCAACGGTCTCGCGCGCACGTCGAACACGCCGGGGCGCACGCAGGAGCTGAACTTCTTCGACGTCGGCGAACCGCTGGTGATGCGGCTGGTCGACATGCCCGGCTACGGCTTCGCCAAGGCGCCCAAGGATCTGCTGCGCAAGTGGCGTTTCCTGGTCAACGACTTCCTGCGCGGCCGGCAGGTACTGAAACGCGCACTGGTGCTGATCGACACGCGCCACGGCATCAAGGATGTCGACCGCGAGATCATGAAGATGCTCGACGATGCCGCGGTCAGCTATCGCATCGTCCTGACCAAGGCCGACAAGGTGAAGGCGACCGATCTCGAGGACGTGCTGATCTGGACGACCGACGAAGTGAAGAAACGCCCCGCCGCGCATCCCGAGATCATCGTGACGTCGAGCGAAACCGGGCTGGGGATGGAGGCGCTGCGCGCGGCGGTGCTCGAAGCGATTCTGTAGCGGCACAAACCTTGGCTCGACTTGGGCGAAGCGCTCCGGCTAAGGAGCGACCATGCTCAAGCTGATCATCGGCAACAAAGCCTATTCCTCCTGGTCGCTGCGCGGCTGGCTCGCGGTCAAGCAGTCCGGCCTGCCGTTCGAGGAGGTCGTGGTGCCGCTGTATGACGACGGATGGGACAAGCGCCGCGAAGGCGACGAGTTCGCGCCGTCGTCGGGCAAGGTGCCGATCCTGTGGGACGGCGACGTCGTCGTCTGGGATTCGCTGGCGATCGTCGAATGGCTGGCCGAGAAGACCGAACGCGCGAAATTCTGGCCCGAGGATGACGGCGCGCGCGCGATGGCGCGATCGATGGCGGCGGAAATGCATTCGAGCTTCGCCGCGCTGCGCCGCAAGCACAGCATGAACGTCCGCCAGCAATTCCCCGCAGCCAAGCTCGACCCCGACGTGTTCGCCGACATCACCCGGATCATGACTTTGTGGGCGCAGGCGCGCGCGCGCTACGGCGGCACCGGCGATTTCCTGTTCGGTGACTTCGGCGCCGCCGATATCATGTTCGCGCCGGTGGTGACCCGTTTCGTTACATATTCGATTCCCGTGCCGCGCTTCGCCGCCCCCTATATGGACGCCGTACTGCGCCACCCGTTCATGCAGGACTGGCTCGCCTCCGCGCAGGAAGAGCCGTGGGTGATCGAACGGTTCGAGGCGCCGGTTCAGTAGGTCGAACCGTCCTTGCGGTGAAAACCGACATCGTGGGTCAAATGCAGGTCGATATCGGGATAATGGCAATCGCTCGCCGACGGCGTGCCGACCGCGATGAAGACGCAATCGGCGTCGCTCTCGTTGCGCAGCACATGGCCGTTGCCGTCGCCTTTCGGAAACGCCGCGCAGTCGCCCGCGCGCAACGGCGTCCGGCCATGATCGTCGACCAGCACCGCCTCGCCCGCCAGCATCACGACGAACTCGTCCTCGGCGGCATGCCAGTGGCGCTGCGACGACCAGGCTCCGGGCTTGAGCGTGACATGGCTGACGCCATAGTCGGTCAACCCCGATGCCGGCGCCAGCCGCCGGTACCAGCGCTCCTGGATGACGTCGCGAAACACCTCGGGATAGCCGCTGGCGTTGGTCTGCGGGATGGCGTCGAGATCGATCTTGGGCATGACGTCAGTCTAGGCAAGAGCCGGCGGCGAAGCTAGGCGAAGCCATGTCAAAGATCGATTTCGACGCCATCGGCCTCGCCTGCCGCCTGATCGCCGTCCCCAGCGTCACGCCGGCCGGCAGCGCCGTCATGTTCGAACTCGCTGAGGCGCTGCGTCCGCTGGGCTTCGCGATCGACATCTTCACCAGCGGCGAGGCGCCCGACGGGCCGGTCGCCAATCTGTTCGCGATCCGCGGCGCGGGGGGCCGCCATTTCGCCTTTGCCGGTCATCTCGACGTCGTGCCGCCGGGCGACGGCTGGACGAGCGGCCCGTTCGCGCCCGAGATCCGCGGCGGTCTGCTCCACGGCCGCGGTGCCGTCGATATGAAGGGTGCGATCGCCGCGTTCGTCGCCGCGGTGGCCCAGGCCGGCGATCTGCCGGGGACGATCAGCCTGATCATCACCGGCGACGAGGAGGGACCGGCGATGTTCGGCACGGTCGCGCTGATCGACCATATGAAGGCGCGCGGCATCCACCCCGATCTGTGCCTGGTCGGCGAGCCGACCTCGGTTGCGCGGTTGGGCGACATGATCAAGATCGGCCGGCGCGGCTCGGTCAACATGTGGATCGAGGTGCCCGGCACGCAGGGCCATGTCGCCTATCCGCATCTCGCCGACAATCCGATCCGGCGCCTGGTACGCATCCTCGCCCGGATCGAGGCGATCAGCCTCGACGAAGGCAGCGACTGGTTCCAGCCGTCGAACATCGAACTGACCGACCTCGAGGTCGGCAATCCCGCGACCAACGTCATCCCCGCGCTCGCCAAGGCGCGGCTGAGCATCCGCTTCAACGATCGTCACAAGGGCGAGGATCTGGTCGCGATGATCCGCGCGATCGTCGCGGCCGAGGCGCCGGACGGGAAAGTCGTGGCGCGGATCTCGGGCGAATCCTTCCTGACGCCGCCGGGCGAATTGTCCGGCCTCGTCGCCGGCGCGATCGAGCGGGTCACGGGCGTGACGCCCGAACTATCGACGACCGGCGGAACCTCCGACGCGCGCTTCCTGTCGAAACTGTGCCCGGTCGTGGAGTTCGGCCTGCCCAATGCGACGATGCACAAGCTGGACGAGGCTGCGGCGGTGGAGGATATCCGGCTGCTGACGGAGATTTATGCGGAGATCCTGCGGGCGGCTTTGAGGGAGGGTTGATGTCTCCTGCCCTCTACCGCTTGCGGGAGAGGGAAATGCCGCCGCAGGCGGCGAGGGTGAGGGCCTGAGCCAGTCCCGCCCTTCGGGCCCTCACCCTGACCCGCTGCGCGGGTCTGTCCCTCTCCCGCGAGCGGGAGAGGGCTTCGGGCTCAAAGACTCCCCTCGATCGTCTGTGAAAAACCCGGTCCGTTGGGCTGCCGCACCGATACGTCGGCCGTATAGCGACCATCCTGGCGCAGCTTCAGGATCACCTGCTCCATCCCCGATTCGCCGACCAGCGGCAGCAGCAGCGCGCCGCTTTCGCAGCGGGCACTGCCGGTCAGGCCGCCGCCCAGGCTGACGCCGCCGATCGCGCCCTCCAGATTGGCGCGGACGCGGCCTTCGGCGCTCTGGCACTGGCCGTCGCCGAAGCGCACCGAGAGGTCGCCGAGATCGATCGAGGAGATCGGCAACGGCGCGAAGCTGGTGCCGGCCTGCAGCTTGGCGGTGACGTCGTCGAGGCCGAAGCTGTTGCGCGTGACGCCCAGCGCGCCCTTCATGTCGCTGCCGTCGACGTCGATGCGCGCGCGGCCGACGAACAATTGCACCGGCGACAGCCGCGCGATCAGGTCGCCGAGCGGCATCGCCCCCATCCGCGCCTCGGTCAGCCGCCCGACCCACACGCTGCCGCGCACCTCGCGCGCGGTGACGCCGCGATCATCGAGCCCGAAGACGTCGAGCGCCAGGCGCAGCGGCAGGGTTGCGAGCAACGACAGCGCGAACGCCGCGATCAGCAAGCTCCGTCGGCCCAGAGGCAGCCGGAATCGCATCAGCGCATCCGTCCGCGCAAGGTCAGATCGACGTTCAGGGTCGGATCGCCATTGTCGCGCACCGCGAGATGCTCGACCAGCACACCGCGCCCTTCGAGCTGAGCGATCCAGCCGAACAGGGCCGCAGGGCGCGCATTGGCGACGGTCAGCGTCAGCCGGTCGCTGCTCTCTGCCGTGAGGCTGGCGAAGGCGAAGCCGGCCTCGCTCGCGCTCTGGCGGACGATCGTTTCCAGCGGCGCGTCGAGCGGCGCAGGGCCGGATTTGAGCAAGGCACGCAGCGCATCGCGTTTGGCGAGGACCTCGCCATGCGCGATCACCGCATTGGCATGGCGTTCCCGCGCGCGCGACAAGCCGTCACCGACCGGACGGAGGATGCCGAGCCAGACGATCACGACCACGAGCAAGGCGGCCATCACCAGCAACATCCGCTGCTCGCGCTGCGAGCGTCCGCTCCACCAGAGCCGCAACCTCGTCGTCATCGCGGGCTCACAGTCATGTCGCCGGAAATCCGGCCGTTCACCGTCTGGAAGACGCTGGGCACGACCCGCAGCCCCATCGCCTCGAGCCGCGCCTTGACGGTCTCGACTTCGGGCCCGGCCGCCGCGGTCAGGCTCAGCTTCATCGTGCCGTCGCGTTCGAAGGTCATCGCGTTGAGGTCGATGCCGGGTATCGCCTGTACCGCGGCGAAGACGGCGCCGGCCGTGGTCGAGAAGCCGTAACCGCCGCCGCGCAGCGCCGCGAGCCGCTCGTCGAGCAGGGCGATCGCATTGCCCTGCCCCGCTCCGCCCGGCAGCGCCGAAGCCGCCGCGATCTGCGCCTGGCGCTCCTCCTCGTCGGCAGCGAAGCTGTAGCGCATGATCAGGACGAGGCTGATCATCAGGCTCGCCAATGCGACGCAGCCGGCGATGATCGCGAGCCGGCGGACCTGCTTCCAATCGATCGCCCAGCGCCGGCGGCGCGCGAAATCGCCCTGGCGCAAATCGAGCGCTGGCTCGGCGACGCCGGCGACGATCGCGCGCTCCAGCGCCTCGCGCGTCAATTCTTCGGTAGCGGCGTCGCCGACCAGCCATGGCGCCAGCGCCGGATCCTCGGCAAAACCGCTGTCGCGCCCGCGCAGCACGGTCTCACCACCGAGATCGCCGCGGACGAAGCCGGCATCGGGACGCGGCAGCAGCAGCGGCGACGGCACGATCGCATCGGGATCGAGGCCGCGCGCCTGCAGCTCGGCCAGCCATTCGGCCATGCGCGCGGTCTCGACCGTCGCCATCGGCCGGCCGGTACCGTCCTCCTCGGTCTCGCCGAGCGCGACATGCAGCGACTCGATCGGCTGGATACTGTTTTCAGAGGCGAGCAGGCGCGCCGCGGCACGGGCCTGCGCCGGTGCGAGATCGGGCAGTTCCGCCCAGTCGAGCGTCATCGCGCCCGCCGGCGCGATCGCGACCACGCGCTCATTGTCGATCGCGTCGACGTCGCGCTGCGGGATCGCCTCGGCGCCCTCACCACGCGCGATCACGTCGTCGCCGGCGATGCGCAGCCAGCGCCAGGCATCGTCGCGCCGTTCGGGGAGGAACAGGACGAGCGCATTGCTCATGACGGATCGCCCCACTGGCGGCGGGCGAGCCGCGACGGTCTGCGCGAACCGTCGATCAAGGCGGTCTCGGTCAGTTCGGCGCCGGCCAGCTCGACGCTGATCGACAGGTCGAACCAGCGCGTCGTCACGCGCGTCTGCTGCTGCGCTTCGAGCGGCGGCACCAGCGCCTCGAGCGCCGGCAGCTTCCAGAATTGCGTCACGCTCGAATAGCCGCCGGCGGGCCGTTCGAGCAGCAATTGCCGCGCGCGATCGACGTTGAGTTGCGCCGGAATCAGCATGGCGAACAAAGGCGCCTGTTCGGGCGCGAGCGTGTTGACGTTGATGGGCGAAAGCTCATTGGTCGGAAGCGCGCAGATCCAGGGTCTCAGCCGGGCGTAGACGTCGGGCGTGACCCCCGCAACCGCGCGCAACTCGCTGGGATCGGAAATCAGCGTGTTGGGCGGCAGATAGGGTTCGGCAAGGCCCGCATAATATTGATCCTCCGCGCCGCCCGCGCCCGGCACGGTGTCGCTGTCGATCCAGTCGGCGAGCGACGTGGCGATCTGCCGCGCTTCGCGATCCTGGACGCCGAGGATCGTCATCAGCGCCACGAATTGCGAAATGCCGAAGGGCGAGGCCTGTTTGGCCAGCCCCTGCGCGCCGCTGACGACGCTGTTGAGGTTGAAGCAATTGCCGCCGTCCGAAACCGCCGCGCTGGCGATGCCGCCGGGGATCGGCAGCGCCTGGCGCTTGCCGTTCCAGCCGCCGGCCAGCGTGGTCCGCGCCGCGTCGCGCTCCAGCAGGTCGTCGATCCGCCGCATCGCCAGCGTCTCGGCGGCATAGGCATAGGTTCGCGACTGATCGGTCGCGTTGGCGTTGGTCGCCAGCTTGGTCGCGATCCGCAATTTCTCCAGCGCCGCCGCCGCCAGCACCGAGATCACCGCGACCAGCAGCAGCACGGTGAGCAGGGCCGCGCCGCGTTCTCCGGGTCTGATGGCGCCGGGTCTGATGGCGCGAACATGCCGCATCAATAGCCGGTCCCGACGAGGAAGAGCTGGCGATATTCGGCGCCGCCCTTGCGGCGGACGACCAGTTCGATCGCGCGCGGCAACGCCTCGGCGCGGGTCGGCTGCCAGATGTCGAGCCAGTCATTGCCCACGCGATAGCGGATGCCGACCTTGTCGACATCGGCGAGCAGCACCGAGGCAGTGCCCGCCTCCGATCCGTCGAGCATCGGATAGGGTATGCGCTCCAGCCGATCGTCGACGAAGCGATAGTCGACGCGCTGCAGGCTGGCGCGCGGCGCATCCTCGGCATTGGTCCAGCCGCTGCGGACGAACGACAGGAACGGCTCGCCTTTGCCCACCGCCTTGCCGTCGAACGCCAGCAACGGATCGCCGGCGCGGTTGCGGGTGGTGCGCGCGATCACCTGCGCCATGTCGGCACCGACCGATGACGACAGCCGCCCCAGCGCGGCGATGTCGTCGAGCCGCTCGCCGGCGGCGGCCTGCGCGCGGACGCTGAACGCGAGGATCGAAACGCCGGCGGCCGCAATCAGGCTGAAGATGAACAAAGCGACGATCATTTCCACAAGGGTGAAGCCGCGCTCGGTCTCAGGTTGTACGGATGTCCTCATTCGCGCGACCTCACGACGGTGAGTTTTGCAGCGCCCTGCCCTGCCGCATCGATCACCGCGATATCGACGCGGACGATCCGCTCGTCCGCGGTCAGCGCGGTCTGCCGCTCCCAGCGCCAAGTGCGGCCGCCATTCTCGACGGAGCCATCGGTTGTGCCGAGCGCAGGTGCGATCGGATCGGTGATCGTCTCGACCGCGACGTTGCGCGCGACCATCTGGGCGATGGTCTGGGTGTCGAGATCGGCCGTGCTGCGGATCGTGGCGCCTTCGAGGCGCAACAGCGCGAGTGCGGCGAGGCTGAAGACGAGCAAGGCGACCAGCATTTCGAGGAGGGTGAAGCCGCGCTCGCCGTGAGGCGGGCGCGCCCCGGCGCAGGCCGGGGCCCATAAGCTCCGCAATGTCCTGGAGGAGCAGTGTTTATGGGTCCCGGCTTTCGCCGGGATGACGGAAAGAGGTTGGTCGGCGCTATCCATCGATCTTCACCGATCCATCGGTATCGATCACCACCTTGGCCCGGACCCCCTCGCGCAGCAGCGTCACGTCGAGACGCTGGCTGGCGAGGCCGGTCGAATCGAACGTCACCCGGCCGCGGCCATTGCTGGTGACCGCGACGGTGCCGTCGCTCCATTCCTCGGGCCGGAACGGCTTCTCGTCCATCCGCTCCCAACGTCCTGCCCGGCGCTGTTCGAATTCATAGCCGGCCGCGGACACGCTGACGCCGACGCTGCGCGACTCGACCACCGCGGCATCGCGCGCCGCCTTGGCGCGCGCCGCGAAGCGCTCGGCCTCGTCGGTCAGCCGGCCGCGCGGATCGGGGATCGCCAGGATCACCACCGCCGACATCAAGGCGACGATGGTGATGACGATCAGGATTTCGACGAGCGTGAAGCCGCGCTCGCCCGGCGAGCGCGCCCCGGCGGAAGCCGGGGCCCACGGTGAGCGCACCCATCTGAAAAGGCGCACCCGGCGCATCTTACTGCCAGCTGCCGATATCGGCATTGTCGTCGGTGCCGCCCTCGACGCCGTCGGCGCCATAGGAATAGACGTCGAACGCACCCTTCCGGCCCGGCGAACTGTAGAGATAGGGCCGGCCCCACGGATCGTCGGGCAATTTCTTGATATAGCCGCCGCGCTGATAGCGCTGGGGGTTCTGCAGCGAGGCCGGCGGCGTCAGCAGCGCCTGCAGGCCGTCGCTGGTGGCCGGATAGTTGAGATTGTTGAGGCGGTACATCTCCAGCGCCTGCTCGATCGTGGCGATGTCCGCCTTGGCCTTGTCGACCCGCGCGCGGTCGCCCGCCGGGATGACGTTGATCGCGACGATCGTGGCGAGCAGGCCGATGATGACGATCACCACCATTAATTCCACCAGAGTGAAGCCGCGCTCGTCGGTCCTCACTCGCACGTTCGTGTCGAGGTCGGTGGCGAAGCGCCTGAACATTTTACGCATGACAAACCTCATGATGCCGCCAGCGTCTCGAGCTGGAGGATGGGAAGCAATATCGATAGCACGATCATCGTCACGACGCCGCCCATCAACACGATGATCGCGGGCTCCAGCAGCGACAAGGTCGCGGCGGTGAAGCTGTCGAACTCGCGTTCGAGATAATCGGCGGCGCGCTCCAGCATCGTGTCGAGCCGGCCGGCCGCCTCGCCCGATGCGGCGAGATAGACCAGCAAGGGCGGGAACACGCCGGCGCGGCGCAGCGCCGCCGAGAGACTGCCGCCGCCGCGGATTGCCTCGACGATGTCGTCGGTCGCCGCGCGCAACGCGCGGTTGTGGACGGTCTGGCTGGTCAGTGCGAGGCCCTCGAGCAAAGGCAGACGCGACGCGATCATCGTCGAGAGCGTCCGCGCCATCCGCGCGGCGTGGAGATCGCGGATCAGCCGGCCGACGATCGGCACGCGCAGCAGCATCCGATCGAAGCGCAGCCGGATCGCCGGATCCTTGAGTGCGCGCCATCCGACCAGCGCGAACAGCGCAAGGCCGATCAGCAGCGCCCACCACCAGTTCGCGAGGAAGGTCGACAGTCCGATCACGATCCGGGTCAGCAGCGGCAGCTCCTGGCCGACGGTATCGAACTGCTCGACGACCTGCGGCACGACGAAGATCATCAGCGCCATCACCACGCCCGACGCGACGATCGCAAGTACGATCGGGTAGGCGAGCGCGCTCGTCACCTTCGCACGCATCTGCGCCTGGCGTTCGAGCAGATCGGCCTGGCGCTCGAGGATCGACGGCAAGGTGCCCGATCCTTCGCCCGCCGAGACCATTGCACGATACAGCGGCGGAAAGCTCTTCGGATCGCGCGCCATCGATTCGGACAGGCGCCGGCCCTCGACGACGCCGGCATGGACGCGGTCGAGCGTCGCGCGGACGTGCGGCTGTTCGGTCTGGCGCGCGATCGTCCGCAGCGATTCCTCGAGCGGGCTGACCTGGATCAAGGTCGCAAGCTGGCGCGTGAACAGGGTCAGCGCCTTGCCCGACATCCGGCGCGGACCGAACAGGCCGCCCGACAGCAACGGCTTAGCTCGTGCCGGCGCGCCGCTGCCCGGTTCGATCCTGACCACATAGAAACGGCGCTTGTCGAGCCGCGCCCGCGCGTCCTCGATCGTCGGCGCGGCGACGCTGCCCCGGCGCTCGCGCCCGCCGGTGTCGAGGGCGAGGTAGTCGTAATCAGGCATGGGGGGCTGACCCTGAACCCTCTACCGCTTGCGGGAGAGGGACAGACTTGCGCAGCAAGTCAGGGTGAGGGCCTGAGCGGGTCTCGCCCTTCAGGCCCTCACCCTCGCCGCCTGCGGCGGCTCTCCCTCTCCCGCAAGCGGTAGAGGGGAAGATCGCCTTACGCATCGACCGTCTCGCGCCGCGACACGCGCACGGCTTCCTCGGGCGTCGTCTGTCCCTCGCGCACCAGCGTCCGCGCCGCGGTGCCGAGGTCGGGCGCGTTGCGGAAGGCGTGGCGGGCGATCAGCACCTCGTCGCCGCCTTCGTTGATCAGCCGGCGGATCGTCTCGTCGACGCGAATCGCCTCGAACACGCCGATCCGCCCCTTGAAGCCCGTGCCGCTGCATTCGCCGCAGCCCGCCGCCTCATAGACCGTCGTCCCCGCCTCGATGCCGAGCAGGGACGCGACCGAGGTTTCCGCCGCCACCGGCCGGCGGCAGGCCGGGCACAACCGCCGCACCAGCCGCTGCGCGATCACCGCGCGCAGCGTGGAGGCAAGCAGGAACGGCTCGACCTTCATGTCGCGCATCCGCGTGATCGCGCCGACCGCGTCGTTGGTGTGGACGGTCGAGAGCACGAGATGGCCGGTCAGCGATGCCTGCACCGCGATCTCCGCGGTCTCGCGGTCGCGGATTTCGCCGACCATCACGACGTCGGGATCCTGCCGCAGGATCGCGCGCAGCCCGGCGGCAAAGGTCAGGCCGACCTTCGCATTGACCTGCGTCTGGCCGACGCCGTCGATCGCATATTCGACCGGATCCTCGACCGTCAGGATGTTGCGCGTGCCGTCGTTGAGCAGGCGCAGACCGGCATAAAGCGACGTCGTCTTGCCCGAACCGGTCGGCCCAGTGACGAGGATGATGCCATTGGGTTCGGTCAGCGCCTCGTTGAGCAGCGCGTGCATCGCCGGCGTCATGCCGAGCGCATCGAGCGTGATGCCGGCATTCTCCTTGTCGAGGATGCGCAGCACGACGCGCTCGCCGGCGCGGCTCGGCAAGGTCGAGACGCGCACGTCGAGCAGTTTCCCGCCCAATGTCAGCCCGATGCGGCCGTCCTGCGGCACGCGCCGCTCGGCGATGTCGAGCCGCGCCATCACCTTGATGCGGCTGACGACGACCGGCGCGACATGCGGCGGCATCCGCAGCGTCTCGCGCAGCACACCGTCGACGCGCATGCGGATGACGAGCCCGGTCTCATAGGGCTCGATATGGATGTCGGACACGCCCTGTCGCGCAGCCTCGGCGATGATGCCGTTGATCAGCCGGATCGCGGGGGCGTCGTCGGCGGTGTCGAGCAGGTCGTCCGCCGTCGGCAGGTCGGTCGCGAGCATGTCGAGTTCGTCGCCGAGCCCAAGCGATCCCGCCGCCATCGCCGCCGCCTGCCCGTCCATCGCGTAGGTTTCGGAGAGCATGCGATCGAACGCGCTCGCCGCAACCGGCGCGACGTCGAATGATTGGCCGAGATAACGCCGCACCTCGAGCAGCACGCGCGGATCGGCGCCCTCGCGCAGCGACACGGCATAGCGCCCGTCCTCGGGTCCGCTCAGCACGACGCCGAACTTGCGCGCGAAACCATAAGGGATGGCGTGCAGCATCACGACCGGCTCGATCGGCACCACTGTTATCGCGGTGACTTCATCCGTCGCCGGCAAGCTGCCGCGCGCGATCTTCATTGTTTGGATCCGCTGGCCGGGAGTTCGGTCGGCCGGATTTTCGTGGTCGAAGATTTCACTTCCGGACGAATCACCTCCGGCTTGACGACGGCGCCCGCCGCCGGCGGCGTGACGGTCGCATCGCCCGGCACGAACTGATCGGCCGGAATCGGCGGCGTTGCGCCCATATAATCGCGGACCAACTCGTCGATCGTCGGCTCGCGCTCGGGCCGCGAATCGAGCTGGGTCTGACGGATATAGCCATAGCGGCGCTCGGCGACCGCGCGCGCGTCGGCGGCGTTGCGCAGGATCGTCGGGCGGATGAACACCATCAGATTGGTCTTCGCCCGCGACCGCGCCTTCGACCGGAACAGCACGCCCAGACCCGGGATATCGCCGAGCAGCGGGATCTTCTCGATCGTCCGCCGCTCATTGTCGTCGAGCAGGCCGCCGATTCCGACGATCTCGCCATCGTCGACCGTGATCGTCGTCTCGATCTCGCGCTTGTTGAGGATCAGGTCGGCGAAATTGTCGGAGACCGGGCCGGCGATCGAGCTCACCTCCTGCCGCAGCTTGAGCCGGATCGCGCCGCCGGCGTTGATCACCGGCGTCACCTCCAGCGAGATGCCGACATTCTGGCGCTGGACGGTGCGGAAGGCATTGTCGAAATTATTGCTCAGCGCCTCGCCGGTGGTGATCGGAATCTCCTGGCCGACGAGGATCTTCGCCTCCTGATTGTCGAGCGTCATGATCGATGGCGCCGACAGCAGGTTCGACTGATTGTCGCTCTTCACCGCATTGATGATCGCGCCGAGGATCACGTCGCTGCCGATCTTGGTGGCGATGCCGGCGAAGCCGCCCTGCGCGCCCAGGATCGCCTGCGCCGCATTCTGCTCGAGCAGGTCGCTGGTCGCCGAATTGGTCGAGGTCGTCACCGTCGACCCGTTGATGACGGTGGTGGTCTGGTTCAGCTCGCGCGCGCCGATCGCGCCGGCGATCGAGAGAATGCTCGGCGCGCTGTTCGAGTAATTGGTGACGCCGAACGGCACGTTCTTGCCGCCGAACAGCAATTGCACCCCCAGCTTCTGCGCCGCCGAATCGGAGATTTCGGCGATGATCGCCTCGACCAGCACCTGGTCGCGCCGCGTGTCGAGCTGGCGCACGACCTCGCCCAGCGTGCGCTGAACCTCGGTCGGCGCGGCGACGATGACGGCGTTGATGCCCTCATACCGGGTAATGATCGCCGGGCCGCGCCCGGCGATGCCCGATGACGAGCCCGTGGTGCCGGTGGCAGGGGATGTCGTCGCCACCGGTGTGGGTGTCGGCGTCGGCGTGCCGCCGCTCCTCCCGCCGATCGCGCTGCTCGAACTGTTCGAACTGCTCGACGTCGACGGGCTGTAGCTGGGCGTCTGGCCGACGAGCTGCTGCAGCACCGGCAGCAATTTCTCGGCATCGGCATATTCGAGCCAGTAGACCCGGATCTCGGTGCCGCTGGCGGCGCGGCGATCGAGGTCGAGCGCGATATCGGCCAGTCGGGCGACGGTCGGCGCATCGCCGCGCAGCGCGATCGAGTTCGAACTGTCGATCGCGACGATCGTCGCCGAAGGACCGCGTCCCGCCACGGGGGCGCCGTCGGCGCCGGTGCCGCCGGCACTGCCCGACCCGACGAGCTGCTGCAGCGAGGTCGCGATCTCGCGCGCGCCGGCATTCTTCAGCGGCACCACGCGGGTGGTGGTGCTGTCGCGATCGATGTCGCGGATGACCTGGCGGATGCGGCTGAGATTGTCGGCATAATCGGCGACGACGATCGAATTGCCCGAGCGATTGGCGGTCACCGATCCCTCACGGCTGACCAGCGGCCGGATCGTCTCGACCGCCGAGGTCGCATCGATCGATCGCAGCCGGAAGATCTCGGTCACGAAGCTGTTGCGCGATGCGCCGTTGCCGCCCACCCGGCCGGGCTGCGCCGCCGCGCCGTCGGCCGGCTGGATGCGGAACGCGCCGTTCGACGTCGGGATCGCGACCAGCCCGTTGGCGCGCAGGGTCGACAGGAAGACCTCGAAATATTCGGATCGCGAGAGCGGCCGGTCGGTCACCACCGAAACCTTGCCCTGCACCCTCTGGTCGATGATGAAGGTCCGTCCGGTCACCCGCGCGGCATCCTGGATGAAGGCGCGGATATCCGCGTCGCGGACGTTGAGCGTCTGCTGCGCGAGCAACGGGACGGGCGCCGCCAGAGCGAGCGCGAGACCGAGAGTGAGGAGTTGCTTCTTCATTGTCTCGCAATCGTGATGGCGATGGGAATGACCTGCGATCCGCGCTCGACCGTCAGGCTGATATTGCCGCCCCTGCCACCGGCCTGGGTCGCGATCCTTTCGAGATCGCTGGCATTGGCGATCTTCTGGTTGTTGATCGATACGAGGATGTCGCCCTCCTGGAGGCCGGCGATGCGGAAAGCCTCGCCCGATCCCTTTGGCTTGACGACGAAGCCGGTGATCTGGCCCTTGTCGAGCCGCGGCGAGAAATCGATCTCCGTCATCAGCGCCTGCGGACTGACCTGCTGCGATCCCGGCACCGGCAGCGACGTCGGCGTATCGAGCAACGTACTGGTGTCGGCCTGGGCGGGCGGCGGCGGTGGCGGTGCGGCGCCCGACTGGTCGAGGAAGATCTGCTCCTCGGCGCCGCCACGCAGGATCGTCGCACCGTCGAACTGCACCGATTTCAACGTCACGCCCGGCATGATCTCGTCGCCGACGCCGTAGCTGCTCTGCACGCCGTCCGGTCCGGCGATGATCGCCGACCCACGCCCCATCGCCTCGTCGATGCGGACGCCGAACAAGGTAAGCTGCAGCGAGGTCACCACCGCCTCGCCGCCGCCCGGCGCCTGCCGGAAGAACGGATCGAACTGGCCGAGCAACCGCGCGCGCTCGGCAGCGCCGCGCGTCAGTTCGTCGCGCGGCTGCCACGCGCCGAACGGGCTCACCGGCGTGACGATCGCCCACAGCAGCCGCGCGCACTGGAACGCGAGCAGCAGCAGCAGGATCAGTTCGACGAGTCCATAAGCACTGGTGCGGGGCAAGCGTCGCAACAGCCGCTTCGCTCGCGGATCCAAGGCCAAACGCATCAAACTACCCCCCGACACGGCCGCGCTACGGGCCGGGCATGACGAAAACAGGACACCTTGGTGACGAATTTCCTGCGGCGGGCAAGCGCAAACTCTGCGTGGCGCGTCCGCCCGTCGAAAAATCGTCATCCCCCGGCCCCGCGAAATTGATCGTGCCTTTCTAGCGCTATAGACGCAAGCGCGACCACGTCCTCCCCGGAACGGGGAGGCTTTGACGACGGGACGAAGGAAGGCGATTCATGGACATCGCGTCCAGACTGATGGCGACGGCAGGCATTCAGAAGGTGCCGAGTCCCAAGCTCGACCTGTTCATGTTCAAGCGCTTCCTGTCGCCCGAGGAATGCGGCGCGCTGATCGAACGGATCGACGCGAGTCGCCGTCCCTCCACCGTATCGGACGATATGGGCGACAAATATTTCCGGACGAGCGAAACCTGCGACCTCAGCTGGTCGGATCCGGTCGCGGTCGCGCTCGACGAGAAGATCGCCAACTTTCTCGGCATGGACCCGGCGCTCGGCGAGCCTCTGCAGGGGCAGCGTTATGCCGTGGGCCAGGAGTTCAAGGCGCATACCGACTATTTCGAGGTCAACGGCCCGGACTTCGTCAAATATTGCACCGAGACCGGACAGCGCACCTGGACCGCGATGATCTATCTCAACACGCCCGAGGCCGGCGGCGCGACTCGATTCAAGGTGATCGACAAGATCGTCCAGCCCGAGGCCGGCAAGCTGCTCGCCTGGAACAACCAGCGGCCCGACGGATCGGGCAATGCCGCCACCCTGCACCACGCGATGAAGGTGCGTGCCGGCTTCAAATATGTGATCACCAAATGGTACCGCGAGCGGCCCTGGCCACGGTGAGAGCGCACGCTCATACGGCCAATTTGCGGCGCGCCATGCCTGTCACACAGACTGCGCCGAACTGACATCAAATTTTCACATCCCGCACTTGGACGCCCGACGGGGAACGGGCTCACGATCGATCCAGGGACCAAATCGCTGCAACCGGCGGTATTCGTTCCGGTTTCAGTCGGGCGGCGGCTGTCCGCCAGAACATTCGGGCACAAGTCAAAAAAACGCAATCGCCGTCAAACTGTGGCTTTCAGGACGCACTTCGAACGCGTCGATGCCTCTCGGCCAGTTCGAGCGCCATTGTCGCTGAAACGTAACATTTTAGTCCCGAAATTGTCGTGGAGCGCCGATAGTGCGCGCCCCATCGGCGGCAGGAAGCGCTCGCCAGGGGAAATATCAATGACTTTTTCGGCTCAGGCGATTTCAGTCGCCGCCTTGACACTGGCCCTCGCCATGCCCGCTCACGCCGCCGACCCGACCGTCGGTGAGGGATCGTCAGATGCGAGCGCGGACGCCGCACCGGCCGCTGCCGATGCCGGCGACGATATGGGTCTTGGCGACATTGTCGTCACCGCCACCAAGCGCGAGACCAATCTGCAGAAGACGCCGATCGCGATCGCCGTCCTGAATGCGACGACGATCGCCGACCGGCACGTGCAGAGCCTCTATGACCTCGCCGACGGCGCGATTCCCAGCCTGCGTGTCGCGACGTTCGAGGCGCGCCAGACCGCGCTCACGATCGGCATCCGCGGCATCGTGCCGCTCGACGCCAACCAGCCCGCGCGCGAACAGGGTGTCGGCATCTATGTCGATGGTGTCTATCTCGGCCGCCAGCACGGCCTCAACGCCGCGCTGTTCGACGTCGAGCGCATCGAGGTGCTGAAGGGGCCGCAGGGCACCTTGTTCGGCCGCAACACCGAGGGCGGCGCGCTCAGCATCGTGACGAAGGCGCCGAGCGGCGAGTTCGGCGGGCGCGTGACCGGCGGGGTCGGCAATTATGGCAGCTATAATGGCGGCCTCCATGTCGACTTTCCCGAGTTCGCCAACGTCAGCGTCAAGGTCGATGGCGTCGTCCAGTATCAGGGCGCGACGACGAAAAATCCGCTCGCCGGGCAGACCGGCTGGAATTATTACGATCGCCGCGCGCTGCGTGCCGCGGCGCGGTGGAAGCCCTTCGAGGGCCTGACCGTCGATCTCGCTTATGATGTCGGTCGCGACGCCAATTCCGCGTTCTACAGCCAGTTGCTGAACGTCAATCCGAACAATTGCCACGCCGGCCCGGTCGCGGAGAGCCCGAACTGCGTCCTGCCCGGCACCAACCCGGCGAGCTTCAGCGGCACCGTCAAGCCATTGTCGCCGCTCGTTCAGGTCGAAGGCACGGATCGCATGAAGGTCGCCGACATCGGCGTGCCGCAGCAACCGAGCATCGACCGGACGCACGGCTATACCGCAACCATCAAATACAAGCTCGCACCCGAAATCGAGCTGCGCTCGATCACCGCATGGCGCGATGTCAGCTCCAATCAATATGACAATAGCGGCGGCGCGCATCGGCCGCCGATCGTTTCGCCGGGCTGCACGGGTAATGGCTGCAACTTCAGCCGCTACAGCCTCGCCGATCTCTACCAGCACCAGTTCAGCCAGGAGCTGCAGGCTGTCGGCAGCTTCGCCAATGTCGATTATGCCGCCGGCCTCTATTACTTCAACGAGCGGGTGAGCGACGACGCCGCAACACCGAACTCGGTCGCGTTCAACGCGGCGCGTGACGCCGTCACGATCCTCGATCCCTGCACGGGCTCGGCCGGTTTCGGGTCGCAACCCGGTTGTCGCTCGATCGACCGCGCCAGCCGCGCCACGGCCAAGAGCTATGCCGTGTTCGGCCAGGCCACCTACTCGCCGTTCGACACGCTGCACATCACGCTCGGCGGCCGCAACACCTGGGATGATCGCGACGGCGCGCTCTTCACCGTCAACAACAGCCCGCGCCCCTTCACCTATTCGCAAAATACGAGCCGCTTCGATCCGCTCGCCATCATCGCCTATGACGCGGCGGAAGGGATCAATCTCTACGCGAAATATTCGACCGGCTATCGCTCGGGCGGCGCGAGTTCGCGCTCGGTCACCTACCGCCAGTTCGGTCCGGAAAAGGTGAAGGCTTATGAGATCGGCGCCAAGACCGAGTTCCTCGATCACCGGGTGCGGCTGAACCTCGCTGGCTATATCATGGATCGCAAAGGCAGTCAGATCGACTTCAGCTCGGTTTCCTTCGATCCGATCACCGGCTCGAACCGCAACACGATCGAAACCTTCAATGCGCCGGGTACGACCAAGATCCGCGGCGTCGAAGCCGATCTCACGGTCAATCCGCTCGAAGGGCTGACGCTCACCGCATCCTATGCCTACACCTATACGAAGATCCCGCCGACGTTGAACCCCTTCACCAACGTGGTGCAGAACGTGTTCATCGTGTTCACGCCGCGCAACGCGGCAAGCGGCTCGATCGACTATGCGATCCCGGTGGGCGAAGCCAGCCTCAAGCTGCACCTCGACGGCAATTATTCGGATGCGACGCAAACCTTCGATCAGTTCGCGACGAAAAACGACAAGTCGTTCATCGTCAACGGGCGGATCTCGCTGGCCGACATCGATCTGGGACGCGGCGACAGCAAACTGACGATCTCGGCATGGTCGCGCAACCTGTTCAACGAGGCGCACGTCTATCGCCGCGATCCGTCGAACAGCCTGGGCGGCCTGCCCGCGGCCGGCTCGACCGCCAGCAGCATCAACAACGTGCTCGGCGACTATGGCAACTTCAACGCGCCGCGTACCTTCGGTGTCGAAGGCACGGTCAAGTTCTGATCGGCGCGCATGGCGGCCGCGGCGACAGGCCGTGGTCGGCATGGCATGGTTCGCAATGAATGGCGGCGGCGGGGCGATCGTGGATCGCGCCGCCGCCGTTTTTCATGTGGAAAGATGGTGCAACATGGCAAGGACGCCCATACATCCAGGCGAGCGTCTCGCCGATGAGCTGGAAGCGCTCGGTATGAGCGCCAATATGTTGGCCCGGCAGCTTGCTCGATCGGAGCAAGTGGCAAGCGCAAAATGACCGTGACGCGCAACCGAGCCACGTCTAGCGACCGTCTTTTCGGCTTGCGTCTCGATCAGGCGCCCGCGGGCAATCCGGTGCAGGCGGAACTGGACGCGCCGAACGAGACATAGCCCGCATTGCAGGTCCAGCCGGCATACCAGCTGTCCGAAGCATCGCGGACCGCACCGATATAGCTCGTCGCGACGAAGAAGGATCCCAGGGTCGAGGCGTCGAACGCCGACACCGCCGTCTCGCCGGCGCCGTTGACGAAGATGTTCGCCAGCGTCGACGTGCCGTTGGCGACATTGTTGGCGCCGGCATCGAACAGCATCCGGATCTGCGCGGCACCGATGTCGCCATCGTCGCGGAACGGCGTCGGGCAGGACAGGAACACCGACTGGAACACCGGCGGGCCGGTCTCGTCGCCGGCGGCACCGGCGGCCTGGATCGTCTGCGGCGCATCGATGTCGAGGCAGTTGCGGGGACCGGCGACGACGCCATTGACCATCGTATAGTCGGTGCCGCCGCGCAGCAGAATCGCGTTCTGGCCCAGAACCGTGCTGCGCTGGACGAAGGTGAAATTGGCAAGGCGCGTGTTCTGGCGCGGGATCGTGTCTTCGGTGCCGTTCGAATCGGCCTCGACCATGGCATCGCCATGCGACGCGTCACGCTGGACGGCGATGACGAACTGGATGAATCCCTTATAGCCGAGATCGGTATCGAGGCTGTCGTCGTCGGCGCCGGTGATCACCAGATATTTCATGTTCTGCCGCCCGCCGAACGCCTCGATGCCGTCGTCCGAACTGTTGTGGATCTGGATGTGGTCGATGGTCGTGCCGCTGCCGACGCCGGCCGTCGTCAGCCCCTGCAGCTCGCTGTCGGGCGCGATCGCGAAGCCCGAATAGCGGACCTGGACGTAGCGCAAGGTGCCGCTGTTATCGTTCAGCAGTGCACCGCCATACCGCGCGTTGGTCGTACCCTCGACGATCTGCTGGCAGCCGACGGTGCCGCCCGCGGCGCTGCCGCCGCAATTGCTGATCGGCGCACGGCCGGCGAGGACGACGCCGCCCCACAGCCCCTCGCTGGCATCGGTCGCGATCCCGGTGACGTTGTTGCGCGCGGTGAAGATGATCGGGCTGGCCGGCGTGCCCTCGGCCATCAGTCGCGAGCCGCGATTGACGAGCAGGAAATCATTGCCCGACGATGCGAAGATCACCACACCCGGATCGATCGTCAGCACGACCTGCCGGCCATCGGCGGCCAATCCGTCACCGCCGATATCGGCACCGACGTCGACCCGGCCCGACAGCGAATAGAGGATCCCCGGAATGCGCGCGAGCGTGAGATCGTCGATCAGGCGGCCGCTGATCTGGCAGTTGCGCCGGCTGCCGTTGACGCTCCCGATGAGTCCGGCGTTGGTCGTCCCGATCGGGCAATTGGCGGGGACCGTGGTCGGCGTCGGCGTCGGGCCTGGTGTGGGTGTGGGTGTGGGTGTGGGTGTGGGTGTCGGCGTCGGACTCTCCGAACCGCCGCCACCGCACGCCGAGAGCGCGATACTGGCGGCGCCCGCCATCACCAGGCTGCCGAAGCGTCTGAACGAGGCCATAGGATCTCCGCTCCGTCGGTACCGCAAAAGGCGACCTGACCAGCCGTCGGACGAGACACGCCAGACGCCGGTTCGCGCCCGCCTCTAGGTGCGCGCGATGACGATCAGGCTCGATTTTGAAGATGTTTTCGTGACGCATTCGTGACGATTCGATGACATCGATCGCGGCGACCGCATGATCTGTGCCAAAGCGGGACGCGCCGATGCCCCGCTGGCGGCGGCCAGCCCGTCAAGCCGCTACGGATTGTAGAAAATCAACCGGATGTTAAGATTGAAACATCATCACTCTGTCCCATAACATTACCGACCCATGGGCGTGAGCGTGGCAAATTGTCCGGAAATCCCGGCGTACGTCGTGGGGTGGCGGAAATTGCGGGATGTGTGGAGAGCGACCAATGCGTTTGAAGTGGACCCTCGGTTGGTGACCGAGATCGAAAATGCGACGGTCCTCGTAGAGGCCAGGCGATTGATGGCCGAAGCGCTGAGACTGCTCGACGTGGCGCAGGCCTGGGAGCCGAGCGCGCATCTCGATTTCGCGATCCAGCGGCTCGACACCTTGCTCGCCGCATTGGACGATTCGGGCAGCAAAGGATAGCGGGACGCAGCGGCGCCAGTCAGGCGACGGTCAGCATAGCGCCCGTCAGCGTAGGGCCGACAGATAGTTGCTCATCGTCGCCCGGCCGTGGACCGACAGCGTCAGCACGCTCGTGTCCGATATCGCCGAATCGCCGGCGGTATCGACGAGCCCGCCCGCCTCGAGCGCACCGATCCAGCGTAGGCCGGCCGCGCGGCCCATCGAGACCAGCCGGCAGGCATCGCCAACCTTGACGGTTTCGCCGCTCTCCGCGGCGATGAACAGATGAAGCATCAGGTCCCAGGCCGGTTCGAAGAATTGCAGCCGGCCGAAGCATGAGGCGCGCCAGGCGCGTTCGTCGCGCAGGCGCTTCGCCACCGCCAGCAGCGGCTCGAGTTCGACCGGTCTCATTGATTCGCCATTCCGGTCGGCACTGTTGCGCGTCGACACCCGCGCTTCACGCGGATCGCTGGCACGCGGGACCGCGCGGTCCGTGTCCGGCTTGAAGAAGCGGAGCGGATCGGGGTCGCGTGCACCGGGCCCCTCAACCGTCATGCCGCACCGACGCGTCTTCGGCCTTGCGGCCCTTCGCCGCCCGGGCCGGCACCGAATCCCCGAGCAGCCTGGTGTGGGCATGGATGCGCGCGCGCCGGTCGGACAGGACGGGGCGCCGTGGCAGCCGGTCGAGCGGACCGGGACGATCCCATGCGCCCTCGGGCCGGATCATCACCAGCGGATCGGCACCGAAGCGAATTGCGTCGGCGGTGGGTTCGACGTCCATGTGCATCTCGCGATATTCGACGTCGGAAAAGCTGAACGGCGGGCGACCCTCGATCAGCTTCGCCCCGAAGCGGCGCCACAGCGGCACCAGGTCCTCGCGGGCATGGGCATAGAGCTTGCGGAAGCCCTTTTCGCGGCAGTGCTGTACGCACATCCGCGCCAGTTCGAACATCAGCCGCGTGTTGCGATATTCGCGGCGCACGGCCATCCGCTCGAGCTTGGCGAAGTCGCCGAAATAGCGAATCCGCGCGCAGCCGGCAGCATCGCCGTCGACTGTGCCGAGCAGGTGCGTCGCGCAGAAATCATTGCCGTCGAACTCCTCCTCATAGCAGGCGAACTGTTCGGCCATGTAGGTCGCCGAGCGGACGACGAAGACCTTCATCATGTCCTCGATCGTCCGCGCGACGCTGACGCCGATCACCGGGCGGCGGGGCTTTGCGGGCCGCACGGCCGCTCGCGCGTGGAGTACGATCGCCCAATCGGGCGCCTCGCCATAGAAGTCGCGCGCCGGGAGAAAGCCGATCATGGTCTGGATCCGCGCCGAAACCGCGCTGATCGGACGCGAGAAGACCGGGCAGCCGTGGCCGATCGCCTCGAGCGCGTGAACGAGGCGCAGGCCGTCGATCATGCGGCCGGGCGCATAAACCAGCCAGATATAGATCGCCTCCGGACGTTCGCCGGGGCCGGCGATCCAGTCGGGGCTCGGCGCCGCGCCATCGAAATCGCCACCGACGAACGCGGCGACACCAACGCAATTGAGCGGCAGGAAAGCGATGAACGGCCAGTCGGCGGGGCCGTCGCCGCGGCGGATCGTCCGGAAGATCGACGGGTTGCGGGCGCGCACGGCATCGATCACCGCTTGGGGCGCGATCGCCATTTCGCGCCTGACGACCGTCAGTGCGGCGTCGATCTGCGCATCCGAAGGCGCGCAGATCGACGGCGCGTTTTCGCCCGACCGCGCGACGAGGCGATCGAACTCCGGCGTGAAGGCGAGAGCGCTTTCACCCGAGCGATCGGCGGCATGGCCCGAATCGACCTTCATTGCCTTTATTACCCCCATGCTGCAGAACGGAACGCGTACTGTTGGGGAACTTGTACGCGTGAAGCCGAAGAACGCGGTGATCAAGAAAACTGAACGGCCTGTGCAGGGCTTGCACGGCGCGCCGATCGAGGCGCTGCCGGCCGGGTTGCGGTGGGACGATGTCAAGGCGTTTCTGGCGGTGGCCGAGGTCGGCAGCCTGCGCGCCGCCGCGACCGGCCTGCACGTGGCCCCCAACACCGTCCGCGCCCGCATCGCGCGGCTGGAAGATGCCTTGTCGACACTGCTGCTCGAACGGTCGCCCGACGGCGTCCGGACGACGATCGCCGGCGCGCGCGTGCGCGAACTGGCCGAACGGATGCGCGGCGCCGCGGTCGATACCTTCTCGCGCGAGCCCGAATATGAGCTGCGCCGTCCCGGCGAACTGCGGATCGGCGCCAGTGAGGCGGTCGGGTCAGGCTGGCTGACGCCGCGCCTGCTGGAGCTTCAGGCGACGATCCCCGACCTCACCGTCGCGCTGCAATGCGATTACGACGTTCATACCGAGCGCAGCGACGAACTCGACATCGGCCTTTTGTTTCGTCCGCCCGCCAACCCCGAACTGGTGGTGAGCAAGCTCGCCACATTGCACTTCATTCCGTTCGCCTCGCGCGGCTATATCGCGCAGTTCGGCATGCCGACCTCGCTCGACGACCTGCTCAACCATCGTTTCGTCGAACAGGAGGCGCCCGGCGTCCGGTCCGATCTGCTCAACCAGCTGGTCGGCTCGGCGCGACCGCCCGGCTTCCTGCCGATCCGCACCAATTCCAGCCTCGCCTTGTTCTGGGCGGTTGCGAGCGGCGCCGGCATCGCCTTCATGCCCACTTATGTGATGGGCGTGACGCGCAAGCTGGTGCCGATCCCCCTGCCCGCCCAGTTCAAGTTCGAACTCTTCTATTATTATCATCCGGCGGCGCGGACTTCGCCGCCGGTGATCGCCGCCGTCGCCTGGCTGCGATCGCTGTTCGATCCGGACATCTATCCCTGGTTCCGATCCGAGTTCGTACCGCCTTCGCAGTTCGGCGGCGCGATGCGGTCGACCGGCAACGTCATCAGGCTGTTCGAGCCGCTGATCGGCGATGATATCCTATAGCGACTGGGCAGTTGCCCGGACGCGCGGGTCTCGATTGCGTCCTGCACCCATCCACCGCCGACGAAGGTTTCGCGCGTCGGCCCATCCCCTCAGGCAGGCTGCGGTACCGCGCCCGGCGGAGCATCCGAATAATCACCGGGTTTGTATGAAACCCTCCGCCCGCGCAGCAGCAGATGACTGATCGCCGGCAGCACGTAGAGCGTCATGAAGGTCGCCACGATCAGGCCGCCGATGACGACGATCGCCAGCGGCTTCTGCACTTCGGCGCCGCGCCCGGTCGCCAGCGCCATCGGCACGAAACCGATCGCAGGCACGATCCCGGTCATCAGCACCGCACGAACCCGCTCCATCGTCCCGCCGATCACCGCCTCGTCGACCGGCATGTCGTCGTCCATCCGCTGCCGCACGCTCGTCATCACGACGAGGCCGTTGAGCACCGTCACGCCCGACAGCACGATGAAGCCGACAGCCGCCGAGATCGAGAAAGGAAGCCCGGCCAGTGCAAGCCCGAAGGCGCCGCCGGCAATGCCCAGCGGCACCGCCGAATAGACGGCGAGTGACGACATGACGCCGCGCAGCGCCATGAACAACAGCCCGAAGATCAACGCGAACACGATCGGCACGATGATCGCGATCCGCGCCGACGCGGCCTGAAGATTCTCGAACTGGCCGCCCCAGATGATGGTGACGCCGGCCGGCAACGGAATTTTTGCCACGCGTGCCTGGGCATCGGCGACATAGGAGCCGAGATCGCGGCCCCGGACATTGGCCTGGACTACCACACGGCGCTGGCCGTTTTCGCGGCTGACCTGGTTCAAGCCTTCAGAAAAGCCGAAACTGGCCAATTCGCGCAGCGCGACCGAGGTTCGCACGCCGTCGCCACGGGCCGGCAACAGCACGGGCAGCGCGCCGACCGCATCGAGATCGTCGCGCGTGGCGGGATCGAGCCGCACGACGATGTCGTAGCGCCGGTCACCCTCGAACACCAAACCCGCTTCGCGGCCACCCAGCGCCGCGGCGACGGTGTCGGTCACGTCCTGAACCGACAGGCCGTAGCGCGAAATCGCGTCGCGATCGAACTTCACGTCCAGCGTCGGAAAGCCGGCGGTTTGCTCGACTCGAAGATCCGCTGTCCCCTGTACGCCGCTCATCGCCTGCGAGACCTGCGCGGCAACCCTGCTGAGCTGGTCGAGATCGTCGCCGAACACCTTCACCGCGATGTCGCCGCGGACACCGGCGATCAGCTCGTTGAAACGCAGTTCGATCGGCTGGCTGGTCTCATAGGCGTTGCCGGCCAGGGTCTCGAGCTTGGCCTGGATACGCTCGACGATCTGGTCCTTGGTATCGACGCCGTCAGGCCAGGCGTCCTTCGGCTTGAGGATGATGAACGAATCCGATGCATTCTGCGGCATCGGATCGCTCGCCACTTCGGCCGTACCCGTCTTCGAAAAGACATAAGCGACCTCCGGCAGCGACGAGATCGCGGTTTCGACCTTGAGCTGGAGGTCCTTGGACTGAGCGAGCGACGTCGAAGGGATGCGCAGCGACTGCATCGCGAGATCGCCCTCGTCGAGCGTCGGGATGAACTCGCGGCCGAGGGTCGTGAAGATCAGGCCGGCGACCGCGAACGTCGCGATGCCGCCGCCGATCCACGGCCATGGCCGCACCACGAGGCGCCGGAGCACGGGCTCATAGCGTTGCTTGAACCAGCCGATCGCCCTGACCTCCTTTTCGGCAACCTTGCCGCGGATGAGGATCGCCACCATCGCCGGCACGAAGGTGAGCGACAGGATGAACGCGCCGACCAGCGCGAGCATCACCGTGATCGCCATCGGCGAGAAGGTCTTGCCCTCCACGCCGGTGAAGGTGAGCAACGGCGCGAACACCAGCAGGATGATCGCCTGCCCGAAGATCGTCGGGCGGATCATCTGCTTCGTCGCCTCGAACACTTCATGCAGCCGTTCCGGCAACGCCAGCAGGCGCCCCTCCCTGTGCTGGCGCTCGGCGAGGCGAAGCAGGCAATTCTCGATGATGATGATCGAGCCATCGACGATCAGCCCGAAATCGAGCGCGCCGAGGCTCATCAAATTGCCCGAAACGCCATAGAAGTTCATGCCGATCGCCATCATCAGGAACGACAGCGGAATGACGAGAGTCGCGATGATCGCCGCGCGGATATTGCCGAGCAGCCAGAACAGCGCGACCACGACGAGCAGCGCGCCTTCGATCAGATTCGTCTCGACCGTTCCGATCGTCGCATCGACGAGTTTCGAACGGTCGTAGATCGTCCTGACGGCGATGCCGGGCGGCAGCGATTTCGACACCTGTTCGAGCTTCACGCCCACCGCCTGCGCGACGATGCGGCTGTTCTCGCCGACGAGCATCAAAGCGGTGCCGATCACCACCTCGCGCCCGTTCATCGAGGCAGCCCCGGTGCGCAGATCGCCGCCGATCCTGACCTTGGCGAGGTCTCCGACGGTGATCGGAAAACCGTTGCGGCTGCCGATCGCAGTCCGCTTGATCTCGTCGCGGTCGCGCACGCGGGCATCGGCGCGAACCAGCCAGGCCTCGCCCGCGCGCTGAACGAAATTCGCGCCGACCGAGACGTTGCCGTGCTCAAGCGCCTCGGCCAAGTCCGAGAACGACACGCCGAGCGCGGCCAGGCGGCTCGGATCGGGCTCGACGACGAACTGCTTCTCATATCCACCGATCGAATCGACGCCGGCGAGGCCCTCGACCGTGCGGAGTTGCGGCCGGATGACCCAATCCTGGATCGTGCGCAGATAGCCCGCCTTGGCGACATCGTCGGTCAACAATTCGCCTTGCGGCGTCAGGAACGAACCATCGGGCTGGAAGCCGGGCTTGCCGGCGATCTTCGGTGATCGGGCGGTCGCGCTGCGATCGAAATCGACGCTGTACATCAGCACTTCGCCGAGGCCAGTCGACAGTGGACCCATCTGCGGCTGGGCGCCGGCCGGCAGGCTTTCTCGCGCCTGATTCAGCCGTTCGGCGACCTGCTGCCGCGCGAAATAGATGTCGATCCCGTCATCGAACACCATGGTGACCTGGCTGAACCCGTTGCGCGAGATCGATCGCGTCGAATCGAGTCCGGATATGCCCGCCATCGCGGTTTCGACCGGGAAGGTCACCAGCCGCTCCATATCGAGCGGCCCGAATTGCGGCGCGGTGGTGTTGATCTGCACCTGCTTGTTGGTGATGTCCGGTACCGCGTCGATCGGCAGCCGGGTGAGCTGGAACGCACCATAAGCGGCGACGATCAGCGTGAGCGCCACGACCGCCCAGCGGAAGCGGACGGCGGCGTCGATGAGGCGATCGATCATGAAGGATTTCCTGAATTTCAGACGGCGCGAGGCGCCGGACATTCGCCGGGGAAGCGCGCGAAGCGGCGCAACGATCAGTGCTCCGCTTCGCTGGCGCCGAGTTCCGACTTGAGCACGAATGCGCCCGCCACGACGACGATGCTGCCCGGCGAAAGTCCGGCGACGATCTCCGCCCGGCCGCCGCTGCGTGCGCCGACGGTGACTGGCAGCGCCTGAAATCCCCCTTTGGCCCGAACGAATACCAGGTCGCGGCCCTCGACCGATTGAACGGCGGCCTCGGGCAGCACGATCCGGCCATCGGCCGGCGCGCCGCGCGGCTTGATGCGCACGCGCAGGGCCTGCCCCTGGGTGAGCGCCGCAGGAGCACCCGATGGCGAAAGCACGACCGTGGCCGTTCTGCTCTCGGCATTCAGCGCCGGCGTCGTGGAGCGCACCACAGCGTCGACCGTTCCGCCGCCGGGCAGTTCGATCACCGCGCTGTCCCCGGCGTGAATGCGGGTCGCATCGGCGGGAGACACCGCGGCTTCGATCTGCACGCGGCGCGGATCGGCGACGTCGAACAATTCGGCGCCGGCGAGCACATAGGTGCCGAGCCTGGCCTCGGCCTTGGTGATGCGTCCGCGGATCAGGCTCCTGACCGCCAGATGGCGGCCGTCGCTGCTGACATGCGCCGCCGCCACCGCCGCCCGCGTCCGCCCGACTTCCGCCTCGGCTTCGGCCGAAGCTTCCTGCGCGGCTTCGAGATCCTGGCGCGCGGTGATGTTGGCGGCAAATAAGCGGCGCTCACGGGCAAGAACCGCGCGCGCGGCCTGCGCATGCACGGCGGCCGCGCGACTCTGGGCCACGAAGGTCGCCGCATCGCGGCTTTCGATCAACGCGACGGTCTCGCCGGCGTTGACCGGGTCGCCGAGCCGCTTGTAGATTTTCACGATGGCGCCATCGGCACGCGCGGTCAGCGCGGCGCGCCCATCGGGCGGCGCGGTGACCGATGCCTGGGCGATGATTTCGCCGCCGAGGCTGCCGGCGGAAACCGTCTCGGTTCTGATGCCGACCGCTTCGATGCGCGCCGGTGACGCGGCGACGAAGCCTTCCGGGCCGTGGTCCGCTTCTTCAGCCTCGCCTGCGGCGCCCGCTTTCAGCGTCTCGGCGGAGGGTGTCGGCATGGCCGGTGCGAATAGCGTTCGTCCCAGCACGACGCCGCCGACGCCCATGATGAGCGCGAGGCCGCCTGCGGCCGCAAACAATGTCTTGCGATTATCCAACATGTCCATCGTAGGATATCCTTATCGCGCCGCGGCGCGGACGAGGGTTGCCGTGGCCTCGGCAAGCGCGAGGCGGGCGTCGATCAGTTCGGATTGGGCGGTGGCGAACGCGCTCTGCGCATCGAGCAACTCGAGCAGCGACAGTCGCCCGGCCTTGTAGGACAGGTCGGCAAGCCGCAACGCTTCGGCCGCTTGCGGTGTCGCAAGACGCTCGAGCGCGGTCACCCGCGCGCGCGCCGCGGAGAGACTTGTCGCGGCATTCTCGATGCGCGCGCTGGCCTGGACGATCGCCGCGTCGCGACGCGCCTCGGCCGACCGGATGTCCGCGCGCGCGGCCGCGACATTGCCCTGGTTGCGATCGAACACCGGCAACGGCAGCGACACGCCGGCAATCAATGCGGTATCGCCGGTCTCTTCCAGGCGCCTGATGCCGATGCCGACAGCGGGATCGAGCCGCCCCGCGGCGCGCTGCTGACGCAGTTCCGCTTCGGCCTGAAGCCGCTCCGCCTCGGCCAGTCGTACGTCGAGGGTCGAACGCGGGTGGACGCTCTCCGGCATAGCGGAGGGAAATTCGCCCGAGACCGTCCCGACGGGTTCGGAAACGCCGAACAGGCTCGCCAATGTGCGCCGCGCGGCGATGTCGGTCGCTTCCGCCGCCCCGAGCGATGCGGCTGCCTGCGCAGCATTCGCGCGTGCCCGCAGCGCGCGCAGCGGCGGCTCGCGCCCGGCCGCGACGAGTTCGTCGGCGATCCGGGCGAGTTCGCGCGCGCGCGCCTCGTTGGCGACCGCAAGCGCCTTTCGATCCCGCGCCGCCACGACGGTTGCGAACTGCGTCCGCACCGTCCTGTCGAGCTCGGCAATCGCAATGGCGAGACGCAGTTCCTGCGCCGCAAGAGCCGCTTGGGCCGCGCCGATCCGCGACGACCGCTGACCGCCGAGATCGAGACGCTGGCTGACCGAGACGGTCGTCTCGACGCCGTCGATGCCGGAATAAGGTCCGGTGCCGGCGAAATTCTCGACCTCGACGTCGAGCGTGGGATTGATCCGGAAACCCGCCTGGCGAAGCCGCGCCCGGCTCGCCTCGACCTCCGCCTCCGCGGCCACGATGACGGGTGAGCGCGCTTTTGCCGCCTCGATCGCCGCCGCGAGATCGAGGCTCGCCGGCGGCGGGCCGGTCGGCACGATGCGTCCGACGGGCGGCGCGGGCGGGCCGACGGCGGCGGCCCAAACGACGTCATTCGCGCCGTACATCGACGCGATGGCCACGGCACAGGCCGCAGCGATTTCGAAACGCATGACAATGAAACTCCTGACGAATGGCACGAGTCCGCGCGGCCGGGGCCGGCGCGGTCGGACGTGTCGTCAGGCTCTCGGCGGTCTCAGCGCGGTATCCGCCGTGATCGCCAGCAGCGTCGTGGTCCGCGGCTGGCCGGGCTGCACGATCGCAGTGGCCACGCTCACGCTGCAAGGATCGAGCGGAACGCCGATATCGTGACCATGGCACGTTCCATGATGATGCGGCACGCCCTTGTCGGCATCCGCCGGCACCTCATCGGCATCGCCTGCGCTGTGTCCGGCTTCGATCGCGGCGGCGGCATCGATCGGCATCGCACTCTCGGCCGCGTGCGCGACCGATCCGAATCCGAGCGAAATCATCAGCGCCAGCGAAGCGAACAGGATCAGCAGGCGCTGCACACGACCGCGCTTAGCAGCCGGTACGGGATTAGGAAATGGCTGGTGACTGGGGTTCATTGCGACAATGGCGATGCGCGCCGCCAGGCGATTCGGGCCTCGCGCAGCACCGTCCATGCCGAACGCAGGAAGATCAGCGCGATCAATCCTCCGACGACGATGTCGGGCCAGGGTGACGCATAGACCCACACGAGCGCGGCCGCGATCAGCACGCCCACATTCGATACGACATCGTTGCGCGAACATTCGAACGTGCTGCTCATGTTCACGTTCAAGCTTCGGAATCGCCACAGCAACGCAAGGCAGACGAGGTTCGCGACCAGCGCAGCCGAACCGAAAACCAACATCAGGCCGCTCGACGGCGGCACCCCATGGGCGATCTTGTCGCCGATGTCGACGATGACGGCGATGCCGAAGGCGAGGATGATGATGCCTTTGGCAAGCGCAGCGCCCGCCTCCCAGCGCGGACCCCGCGACAGGGCATAGAGACTGAACGCGTACACGATCGCATCGCCGAGCATGTCGACCGAGTCCGCCACCAGCGCCGTCGACCGCGCCACCACGCCGCCGCCGAACTCGACCGCGAACATCGCGAAATTGATGGTCATGACGATGATCAGCACGCGGCGCTGGTCGGCCTTGCCGGCCAGCGCGGCGATCTCGTCCCCCTTCTTCGAACAGCAATCGTGCGCCACATCGTCTCCGATTCGCAGCTCCGGGGCTGAACCATGCACCCTGAAGCGGCTACAGGGTCAAGCGCGTTTGCCGTACAGCGCGATTTGGAATTGGGCCATCGGGCGATCGGGCTTGAAAGTCGCGGTCCCCTCGGTGCCAATCGGCTTCGCTTGACCTTTGGCGAGAGAGGCCGATCTCGCCGTCCTTTCGTGTCCCTGTTATGCAGAGATTCTGTCCTGTTACGCATGAATTCGCACCTGTTATGCAAAAAATTTCCCCCTGTTCCGTCGAATAACAGGTGAGCCTAATTTTTTTCTATAAGTCATTGAAAATATGTGGTCTTTTTCCTCTCCGTCAGCAATTCCATGCGCTTTTTCCCCTGCAAAACGGGCAAAACGCGAAAAATGCCCTGTTATGGCGTATCCGGGGCGCTGTTTGGAGCGAATGCGATGCTGATCGGAGACCTCGGCCGACGGACCGGCACCCGGGTGGAAACGATCCGTTTCTACGAGCGCGAAGGGCTGATCCCGGCACCGGCGCGGACCAGCGGCAATTATCGCGTCTATGGCGAGGCACATCTGAACCGCCTGTCGTTCATCAGGCGTTCGCGCGACCTGGGCTTCACGCTGGATCAGGTTCGCGACCTGCTGGCGCTGGCCGACGATCGTGGCGGATCCTGTTCGGCGGTCGACGCGATGGCGACGGGCCATGTCGCGCAGATCGACCGCAAGATCGCCGATCTCCGCCTGCTGCGGGACGAACTCGTGCGCCTGCTCGAAGACTGCGGACAGTCGACGATCGGCGAATGCCGGATCATCGACGCGCTGGCGCCGCGGGCACTGGATCGCGCGGAATGATGATGCTGCGCAACTGGGTGGGCTGGCCGGGCGTGCCGCTGGCGATCGCCTCGGCGGCGTTGTTCGGCGCGAGCACGCCGCTCGCCAAGGCGATGCTCGGCGAAGGGGTTTCGCCGTGGCTGCTGGCCGGCCTGCTCTACGCCGGTTCGGGGATCGGCCTTGCTCTCGTTTCGAGCGGGCGCCGCATCGCTGGAGGCGGTGATGGCCAACCGTCGCTCGGCGGCAGCGACTGGGGATGGATGACGCTGATCATCCTCGCGGGCGGCGTCGCCGGGCCAGTGCTGCTGATGCTCGGCCTGGCATCCACCCCGGCATCCTCGGCGGCGCTGCTGCTCAACCTCGAAGGTCTGGCGACCATGGCGATCGCATGGGCCGTGTTTCGCGAGAATGTCGATCGCCGGCTGATGCTTGGCGCCCTCGCCATCCTCGCTGGCGCCCTGCTGCTGTCATGGCAGGGACACGCGTTCGGCGGGATCGGTGCGGGTTCGCTTGCGATTGCCGGCGCCTGTTTCGCCTGGGGCATCGACAATAATCTGACGCGCAAGATCAGCGCCGCCGATCCGGTGCAGATCGCGATGATCAAGGGGCTGGTCGCGGGCGCCGTCAATCTCGCGATCGCATTCGCGGCCGGCGCACAATTGCCGGCGACGCGCCTCCTCGCGGCCGGCGGCATTATCGGCTTCTTCGGCTATGGCGTCAGCCTCGTGCTGTTTGTGCTCGCGCTACGCTTCCTCGGCACCGCCCGCACCGGCGCCTATTTTTCCGCGGCACCCTTCATCGGAGCGCTGCTGGCGCTCGCGATGTTCGGCGAGCCGGTGACCATCCGGCTGATCGTGGCCGCGATGCTGATGGGCATCGGCCTATGGACCCACCTCGTTGAGCGGCACGAGCACGACCATGTCCACGACCCGGCCGAGCACAGCCATGCCCATGTCCACGATGCCCATCACGCGCACAGCCATGGACCGGACGATCCGGCAGGCGAGCCGCACGTCCATCATCACCGTCATGCGCCGCTGGCCCACAGCCACCCGCATTATCCCGATCTGCATCACCGCCATCGGCACGGCTAATCCTCGTGATGGGCAACGGCGAAAGCCGTGAACGAAAGCGCAGATACAGAAAACCCCGCAAGCTCCTGAGAACTCGCGGGGTCTTGTATTGGTGGAGCCGAGGGGGATCGAACCCCTGACCTTCGCAATGCCATTGCGACGCTCTCCCAGCTGAGCTACGGCCCCGGGAACAGGCGGTGCCCTCTAAGGGAGGAAACACCGCCTTGCAAGCGTCAACTTTCGTCGTCACCTTCGTTCGTGTTCACACCCAGATCGTCATCGCCACCGAGGTCGACCTCGTCGTCGGGCGATGGCGTATCGTCCTCGATGTCCAGATCCTCGGCGTCCAGATCCGTATCGTCGGCAACGACCTTGACGTCCTTCTTCGGGGCGTCGAACGGCAGCGGCTGCTTGGACTTCAGCACCGCTTCCGGCTCCCACTGGTTGCCGCACTCGATGCAGTTGACGGGATTGTCCTTTTCGAGATCGTAGAAGCGGGTGCCGCATTTCGGGCAGGTCCGCTTGGTGCCCCATTCAGGCTTCACCATGAGCCGTACAGTCCTTGTGTAAAATGCCAGGAGGCCAGCCGGGGATGTCCACCGGCCAGCGAAGCGCGGCGCGCCTTGCCATAGCCGGACGCCACTGTCAAAAGCCGCCCCGCCAAAACCCGCCCCCATTCGCCGTCAGGAAATCCGTTTGTCTTCTGCCCTCCCCGTTCCCCGCGAGATTCGCGCCGGCTCTCCCCTGCGTGGAACCGTGCGGGTGCCCGGCGACAAGTCGATCTCGCACCGCGCGCTGATGCTCTCGGCGCTCGCGGTCGGCGAGAGCGAGATCAGCGGGCTGCTCGAGGGCGAGGACGTGCTGGCGACGGCGGCGGCGATGCGGGCGATGGGCGCGCTGATCGAGCGTGGCGGCGACGGGCGCTGGCGCGTCCGGGGCGTCGGCGTCGGCGGATTGCTGCAGCCGCAGACCGCACTCGACATGGGCAATTCGGGTACATCGACGCGGCTGCTGATGGGTCTGGTCGCGAGCCATCCGATCGTCGCGACCTTCACCGGCGACGCCTCGCTCTCGCGCCGGCCGATGAACCGCGTGATCGAACCGCTGTCGCTGATGGGGGCGGACGTCACCGCCAGCCCCGGCGGCCGCCTGCCGCTGATGCTGCGCGGACTTTGCCCGGCGATTCCGATTGCATATCGCCTGCCCGTCGCGTCCGCGCAGGTGAAATCGGCGGTGCTGCTGGCCGGACTGAACACGCCGGGCATCACCCGCGTGATCGAGCCGGTCGCCACGCGCGACCATAGCGAGCGGATGCTCGCCGGCTTCGGCGCCGAACTGACCGTCGAGATCGATGGCGACGGCGTGCGGCATATCGCGATCCGCGGCGAGGCCGAGCTGCGGCCGCAGCGCATCGACGTGCCCGGCGATCCCTCCTCCGCCGCCTTCCCTGTCGTCGCCGCGCTGATCGTGCCCGGTTCGGACGTGACGGTGGAGAATGTCGGCATCAACCCGACCCGCGCGGGCCTGTTCGATGTGCTGCGGCTGATGGGCGGCGACGTGACCTTGCTCAACCTGCGCACGGTGGGCGGCGAGCCGGTGGCCGACATCCGCGCGCGTCATTCGGTCCTGACCGGGATCGATGTGCCGCCCGACGTCGCGCCGAGCATGATCGACGAATTCCCGATCCTGTTCGTCGCCGCCGCCTTCGCCCGCGGCCGCACCGTCACCGCCGGACTCGACGAGTTGCGCGTCAAGGAATCGGACCGGCTGACCACGATGGCCGAGGCGCTGGCCGCGATCGGCGCGACGATCGAGGAGCGCGCCGACGGACTCGTCATCGACGGCAGCGGCGGCGACCGCCAGGCCGGCGGCGCGCAGGTCGGCTCGAAACTCGACCATCGCATCGCAATGTCGCTCGCCGTCGCTGGACTTGGCTGCCGGGCGCCGGTCAGCATCGACGACGTCGCTCCGGTCGCAACCAGCTTCCCTGGTTTCTTCGATCTAATCGGCGGGTTGCAGACATGAAAAAACAGGGTTGCTCCAGATGATCATCGCCGTCGATGGGCCTGCCGCCAGCGGCAAGGGCACCATCGCCCGCGCGCTCGCGCGCCATTATCGATTGCCGCATCTCGACACCGGCATGCTCTATCGCGCCGTCGGCCATGCCGTGCTGCTGCAGCATGGCAATCCGGCCAGCGAGGCTGATGCGCTGGCCGGCTGTTCGTTCGACGAGTCGCTGCTCGACGATCCGGCGCTGCGCGGCGAAGCCGCGGGCCGGGCCGCGTCGCAGGTGTCGGCCCATCCCCTGGTGCGCGCGGCGCTGGGCCAGCGTCAACGCGACTTTGCACACCAGCCCGGCGGCGCCGTGCTCGACGGCCGCGACATCGGCACCGTGATCGCGCCCGACGCCGACGTGAAGCTTTTCGTCAAGGCGACGCCCTATGTCCGCGCCAAACGCCGGCACAGCGAGATGACCAAGGCCGGCTCGACCGTCAGTTTCGACCGAATCCTCGCCGACATCCGCGAACGCGATCATCGCGACATGACACGCAGCACCGCCCCGTTGCGGCAGGCCGACGACGCCAGATTGCTCGACACGACCTATCTCGACGTCGACTCGGCAATCCAGCGCGCGGTCGCGTTGGTCGAGGCGCGACGTATGGCGCTTGCGGGTTAGGCTGCGGATCGCTATGTGCGCGGCGTCCAGCGGGCGTTTACGCTCGTGGAGGCCCGGATCAGGACCGGCATTTCAAGCTGACCTGAACGCGGCGCGTCGAAGCCCGGTCGATGAACCGGCGCTTCCACGCGCCCTTTCCGCTTTGCGGTGAGGACGGGCCTTCGCGAATCACGCGTCCGAGGGATGCCGCGACCGGCATGAGGCCGCCGCGGCGTTTTGGCCAAGACCGCCGGAGACAACCGGCTGGCCGGAAAACGACTGACAAGGAACCCCTGATCCATGGCCACTCTGGCAAATCCAACCCGCGACGATTTCGCGGCAATGCTCAACGAAATTCTCGGCGGCGAGAATGAAGGCTTCGAAGGCAAGGTCGTCAAAGGCATTGTCACCGGCATCGAGAACGATCTCGCCGTCATCGACGTCGGCCTCAAGTCCGAAGGCCGCGTCCCCTTGCGCGAATTCGCCGCTCCCGGCCAGAAAGCCGACCTGAAGGTCGGCGACGAGGTCGAAGTCTATGTCGACCGCGTCGAGAACGTCCATGGCGAAGCCGTGCTGTCGCGCGATCGCGCGCGCCGCGAAGCCGCCTGGGACAAGCTCGAGGGCGAGTTCACCAAGACCGCACGCGTCGAGGGCGTGATCTTCGGCCGCGTCAAGGGCGGCTTCACCGTCGACCTCAACGGCGCCGTCGCCTTCCTGCCCGGCAGCCAGGTCGATATCCGCCCGGTCCGCGACGTCACCCCGCTGATGGACATCCCGCAGCCGTTCCAGATCCTCAAGATGGATCGCCGCCGCGGCAACATCGTCGTGTCGCGCCGCGCCGTGCTGGAAGAGACCCGCGCCGAGCAGCGTTCGGGCCTGATCCAGTCGCTGGCCGAGGGCCAGATCATCGAAGGCATCGTCAAGAACATCACCGACTATGGCGCCTTCGTGGACCTGGGCGGGATCGACGGCCTGCTCCACGTGACCGATCTCAGCTACAAGCGGATCGGCCACCCGAGCGAGATGATCAACATCGGCGACACCGTGCGTGTCCAGATCATCCGCATCAACAAGGATACGCAGCGCATCTCGCTGGGCATGAAGCAGCTCGAGAGCGATCCGTGGGAAGGCGCCGCGGCGAAATATCCGATCGGTGCGAAGCTGTCGGGCCGCGTCACGAACATCACCGAATATGGTGCGTTCGTCGAGCTCGAGGCCGGCATCGAGGGCCTCGTCCACGTCTCCGAGATGAGCTGGACCAAGAAGAACGTCCATCCGGGCAAGATCGTGTCGACCAGCCAGGAAGTCGATGTGATGATCCTCGAGGTCGACGAGGACAAGCGTCGCATCTCGCTGGGCCTCAAGCAGGCGCAGAACAACCCGTGGGAGAGCTTCGCGGAGCGTCACCCGGTCGGCAGCACGGTCGAGGGCGAAGTCAAGAACGCCACCGAATTCGGCCTGTTCATCGGCCTCGACGGCGACGTCGACGGCATGGTCCACATGTCCGACATCGCGTGGGGCATTTCGGGCGAGGACGCGCTCAACCTGCATCGCAAGGGCGAGGAAGTGTCCGCGGTCGTGCTCGATATCGACGTCGAGAAGGAGCGCATCTCGCTGGGCATGAAGCAGCTCGAAAAGGGCGCGCCGGCCGTCGGCACGACCGGTTCGTCGGGCGGCCTCAACAAGAATGCGGTGGTCACGGTCACGGTCCTCGCGATCGGTGACGGCGGCCTCGACGTGCAGGTGGGCGATGATGGCGCGAACGGCTTCATCAAGCGCGGCGATCTCGGTCGCGACCGCGACGAGCAGCGGCCGGAGCGTTTCCAGGTCGGCCAGAAGTTCGACGCGCTGGTCACCGGCTTCGATCGTTCGAAGAAGCCGACCTTCTCGATCAAGGCGATGCAGATCGCCGAAGAGAAGCAGGCGGTGGCGCAGTACGGTTCGTCCGATTCGGGCGCGTCGCTGGGCGACATTCTGGGCGAAGCGCTCAAGGCGCGCGACAAGAAGTAATCTCGCTCAACATTTCTGCTTCGATGGCTCGCCGCGCCTTTCCTTCGGGATTGGCGCGGCGGGCCTTTTTCTTGCTTGCGCTCGATCGATTTTCGGCCATGTTACAAGGCGTAGGCCGGATCTCCGCTATGGAGAGCGGCTCCGACCGACGATCGTCGGGTGTCGATTGTTTCAGATGGCGACGCTTTGATCGTTACGGGTCCGCGATGTCGGTGTATCGTGATCGCGTGGCCCGAATCGACAGGCGAGAAACGGGTCGGGGTGAAAAGCTGAGCAGACCGGAAAAGGGGACAGGCATGATCCGATCGGAGCTTGTGCAGACATTGGCCGCCGAGAATCCCGATTTGTCGGTTCGGGAAATCGAAAAGATCGTCTCGATCTTCTTCGACGAGATCGGTGCGCGCCTGGCCGATGGCGGCCGCGTCGAACTGCGCGGCTTCGGCGCCTTCTCCACCCGCGCACGCGGCGCCCGCACCGGCCGCAACCCCCGCACCGGCGAAGCGGTGGAAGTGGAGGCGAAGCGCGTCCCCTACTTCAAGCCCGGCAAGGAAATGCGCCTTCGCCTGAACGTGTGACGCGCTGAGCGCTTGACGCCGCACCTGCGATGCGGCTTCAAGCAGCCCCGTGCGGACGTGGCGAAACCGGTAGACGCAGCGGACTTAAAATCCGTTTCCCGTTCGGGAGTGCGGGTTCGAGTCCCGCCGTCCGCACCACCCAGGCATCATTCGAAGATCGGCGCCAGCCTCGCCAGCACCTCGTCCATGATCGCTGGAGCAACGCTCTCCAGCTTCTTCCCCCGCCGTGCCTGCAAATCGAGGGCACGCGGCTGATCGCATCGCACGACGCCTGTCGTTCGGATGCCGCTGCCCATCAGCGAAACGGCAAAGCCGGCGGTACGTGCGAAATTGCCGCCGCCGGCGATCGGCAGAACGATCGGCGTTTGCACACCCGGCCTTCGCGATTTCACCTACCCACGTTCAGGCTGGGTTTGTCGAAGCCTATTGCTGTCGTCTGACCGACTCCACAAGTCCAGAAAGGGGCTTCGAGAAGCTCAGCCTGAACGGGGGTGGGGCGCCATTCACGATCGTGGCGACGTCGACCGACACGGAACCTCAACCCTCGTGACCCCGACGCGTTCGGGCTCCATCCGCGCGGTTCGCGGGTGCAGCTTGAATGTGGTCGAGCATGGAGCGGATTCAACGAATGAATTGCACGGCATCGGCGACTTTCGCCAATTCGCCGCGCCGGGCTTGAACCCGCCAAGGTTCCAATGTTTGATGCGCGGGGGAACGGGGGACTGCGATCATGGGGGCATATGGCGACCTTGGCGATCAAGCCGATATGGAGCAGAACGGCAATGCGGAACCGCGCCCGGCGCTGATCCTCGCGGCGCTGGTGGGCGGATGGATTGCCACGGCGGCGCTGACGATGGTCATCGTGAACAGCGAACTGGCAGGCGAGGCAGTCGTGTTGCTGATCGGCCTGTTGACGATCGGCGCCGGTGTCTGGATTGTCCTGCGTGCCGTGCTGCTCCGGCATGCGCCCTGGAACTGGTCGATTGCGGCGTTCGCCGTGCTGGCGAGCAAGCCCAGACCGAAATATTGCGCGACCTGTTCCAGCCGTTGATCTGATCCGGCGGCGCGCGCCGCGTGGGCTCAACCAGATTGCCGGAATTCGATCTTATCGCAATCCGGCATCAGTCCTCGTCGTCGCGCGTCTCGGAAATGCCGAGAATCTTCAGCTTCCGGTGCAACGCCGAGCGCTCCATGCCGATGAAGGTCGCGGTGCGCGAGATGTTGCCGGAGAAGCGGCGGATCTGGACGCGCAGATATTCGCGCTCGAACGTCTCGCGCGCCTCGCGCAGCGGCGCGCCCATGATCGTGCCGACGCTGCTGCTGGAGCCGCCGACATGGGGCTGCTCGCCGAGGATTTCGGGCGGCAGCATGTCGATGTCGATGCGGCCGAGACGGTCGCCGGGCGCCATGATGATCGTCCGCTCGACGACGTTGCGCAACTGGCGAACATTGCCCGGCCAGTCGAACGCCTGCAGCGCCGCGACCGCGTCGGAGGCGACCTCGGGCGTGCGCACGCGGCGCTCGCTGGCATAGCGTGCGACGAAATGATCGACCAGCGCCGGGATATCCTCGCGCCGCTCGGCGAGCGGCGGCAGATGCACGGGCACGACGTTGAGGCGGTAATAAAGATCCTCGCGGAAGGTGCCGGCCGCGATCAGGTCGGCGAGGATGCGCGAGGTTGCCGAGACGACGCGGACGTCGACCCGGACCATGCGCTGCCCGCCGACGCGGGTGAAGCTCTGGTCGGTCAGCACGCGCAGGATCTTGCCCTGCGTCGTCAGCGGCATGTCGGCGATCTCGTCGAGGAACAGGGTGCCGCCATGCGCCTGTTCGAGCAGCCCGGGCCGGGTCAGTTCTCCGCCCTCCTCGGCACCGAACAATTCCTCCTCGACGCGTTCGGGCGTCATCCGCGCGGCGCTGACGACCACGAACGGCGCGTTGACCCTGGGGCTCCACATGTGGAGCAGCCGCGCCGCCACCTCCTTGCCGACGCCGGCGGGGCCGGTGATCAGCACGCGGCTGCCGGTCGCCGCGACCCGCTTCAAGGTCGCGCGCACGGCGTTGATGCCGGACGAGGCCCCGGTCAGTTCCTCTTCCTGCCCGACCTGCGCCTTGAGCGAAGCGACCTCGCGCCGCAGCCGCTCGGTCTCGGTCGCGCGGCTGACGAGGTGGAGCAGTTTCTCCGCCTCGAACGGCTTCTCGATGAAGTCGGTGGCGCCGCGCCGGATCGCGGCGACGGCGGTGTCGATATTGCCGTGGCCCGAGATCACCAGCACCGGCAGCGAGGAATCGCGGCGCTTGATCTCGTCGAGCAGATCGAGCCCGTCGAGCCGCGACCCCTGCAGCCAGACGTCGAGCAGCACCAGCGATGGACGCCGTTCGTCGATCGCCGCGAGCGCGGAATCGCTGTCGGCCGCGACACGGGCCGTATAACCTTCATCTTCGAGGACACCGGCGACGAGTTCGCGAATATCGCGCTCATCATCGACGATCAGGACGTCGAGTGCCATCAGTCATTCTTCATTCGGGTCAGTCCCATCGGTGTAGCATCGTCCGCGAAGGGCGACTCAGCCCCCGCACTGCCCTGATCGAGACCCGCGAGCATGGCGGAATCAAGCAGGATCGTCACCACCGTACCACCGCCAGCACGATCGGCGAAAGCGATCGTTCCGCAATGCTCCTCGACGATCTTCAGGACGATCGCCAGCCCCAGGCCGGTGCCGCGCGCGCGCGTCGTCATATAGGGCTCGACGAGCCGATCGCGCTCGGCCGGCAGGCCGATGCCGTTGTCGGCGAGCGCGATCATCAGCTTGCCGTCCGCCTGCTCCACCACGTGCATCGCCACTTCGCCCGGCGGCGCGCCCTCGGGTCGCGCCTCGATCGCCTCGATCGCGTTCTTGACGATATTGGTCAGCGCCTGTCCCAATTGCCGCCGGTCGCAGACGATCGAGGGATGCGGCTCGGGCACGGCGAGACTGAATTTGATGGCCGGATGGGCAACCTCGTGCAGGAACAAGGTCTGCCGCGCGATATCGACCAGCGCCTCCTCGCGAAACACCGGCTTGGGCATCCGCGCGAAGGACGAGAATTCGTCGACCATTCGCCGCAGATCGCCGACCTGGCGGACGATCGTCTCGGTCAGCCGGTCGAACGTGGCGCGATCGCTGACGATCTCCTTGCCATAGCGGCGGCGGAGGCGTTCGGCGGCCAGCTGGATCGGCGTCAGCGGATTCTTGATCTCGTGCGCGATGCGGCGGGCGACATCGGACCAGGCCGCACGACGCTGATCGAGCAATTGCTGGGTGATGTCGTCGAAGGTCAGCACATAACCCTGCTCGTCGCGCACCAGCTTGACCGCCAGCGTCCGCTGCTCGCTGCCACTCGCGAGCTGGACGACGCCTTCGCGCTCGCCGCCATTGATGAATGCGTCGAGTTCGGGAGCGACGCCCTGTAAGAGCTGGCCGACCGGAGTGTCGCCGGTCGTCCTCAGGAAGGTCTCGGCAGTCGAATTGATCAGCCGCACCACGCGCTTTTCGTCGACCGAAATCACGCCCGCGGTGACGCTGGACAGCACCGCTTCCATGAAGGCACGACGGCTGTCGAGTTGATCGTTGGCGGCAACGAGCGCACCGGTCTGTTCCTGCAGGCGGCGTGTCATCCGGTTGAACGCGGTCGCCAGCGTTCCGACCTCATCCTGCGTCCGCGGTGAACTGACTCGTGCCGACAGATCGCCGGCAGCGACACGCCGGGCTGCATCGACCAGTTCGGCGACCGGCCGCACCAACCGGTCGGCGACCTGCAGCGCGATCCAGACCGCAGCGCCGACGATCAGCAGCGAAATGACGAGCAGAACAGCGTTGAACTGTAGCTGGAGCGCCCGGCTGCGATCGAGCAGGGCGTTGTAATCGGTCAGCACGCCCTTCGCACGCTTGAGCACCTCCGCGTCGTAGCTGCGCGATGCATAGAGATAGATATCGCGATCCGGGAAGAGCCGCGTCACCGCCTCCACGCGATCCGATGTTTCGCTGATGACCACAGGCTTGCCGGCCTTGAGCTGCTTGATCACGGGCGGCGAAACCCGTTGCTCCACTTCGCGCGCATCCGGATTGACCATCGCCAACGTCACGGCCTGCCCGTTCGGCCCGATGCTGACGATCGCGGACTCGCTCAGCTTGCGGGCTGCGATCTGAAACGCATAACCACCAACGAAATCCGGGCTGTCATAAGGCACCAGCCGCAGATGATCGCGCAGATCGCCGGCCATCGTGGTGGTCTCCGCCGCCACGCCCGCCCGCTGTTCCTGATAATAGCCCTGCACCAGTTCGTTGGCGTTTTCGAGCATGCCGCGGGCGCGGTCCGAAAACCAGAATTCGACGCCATATTGGAACAGCAGCGAAGCGAAGATCACGACCAGCAGCATCGGCACCGACGCGATCAACGAAAATATGCCGACCAGCTGGACGTGCAGCCGCCCGCTGCCGCCGATCGGCGACCGTGCCGCGCGGCCTTTCGCCACGCGACGCCCGACCAGGACGATCAGCGCGATCGCAGGCACGAGATTGGCGACGAGCAGCAGCGCCACGAGCGGAGGCGTCAGCAATTTCTGCGGCGACCCCTCTCCGGCGATGATGAAATAACTCCCGATGCCGATCGCCACCGCGACAGCCAGGGTCAACAGTTCCACCGCGGGCATGAACCGCCGCCGGCGGACCAGGATCGCGAATTGACGCCGCCACCTTGTCAGGCCCTGCGGCACGGTCTGTGCGGATTTCATAGTTGCAATGATACAACAGTTTCGTTGCACCGCAAGCACAGTTGGTCGAAAAAGCGCGGCGTTCAGCCCCCCTGCCGCAGCCGGCGTGTGTCCATTTGGTGGTCGGTCAATTTCTTGCGCAGCGTGTTGCGGTTGATTCCGAGCAATTTGGCCGCCTTCAGCTGGTTGCCCTTGACCGCCGCCAGCGTCAGTTCGAGCAACGGTCCCTCGATCTCGGCGATCACGCGATCATAGAGTCCGTCGGGCGGCAGATCGCGGCCGAAGGCAGCGAAATAGCGCCCGAGGTGGGCCTCGACCGCGCCGGCGAGCGTATCGGCGCCGACGATCGCGCGCTCGTCGTCGATGCGCGGACCGCCGGCGAGCTGCTGTTCGACCAACGCCGCGGTCACGACATCCTCGCGGGCGAGGACGGCGAGACGCCGCATCAGATTTTCGAGTTCGCGGACATTGCCCGGCCACTCGTGCTGCTCGAGCCGCAGCACCGCGCCGCCATCGAGATATTTGCGCGGCAGGCCCTCCTGCGCGGCGCGATCGAGAAAATGCTGGGCGAGTTCGCCGATGTCGGAGCCGCGCTGGCGCAGCGCCGGCAGCGCGATCGGCACGACCGCCAGCCGGTAATAGAGATCCTCGCGAAAGCCCTTGCCCGCGATCAGTTCGGGCAGGTTCTTGTGGGTGGCGGCGATGATGCGGACGTCGGCGCGGATCAATCGGGTGCCGCCGACGGTGGTGAACTCCCCCGACTGGAGCACGCGCAGCAGCCGCGTCTGCGCGTCCATCGGCATGTCGCCGATCTCGTCGAGGAACAATGTCCCGCCCTGCGCCTGTTCGAAGCGGCCGGCGGTGCGCGCCTGCGCGCCGGTGAAGGCGCCGCGTTCATGGCCGAACAATTCGCTCTCGATCAGTTCGCGCGGGATCGCGGCCATGTTGACCGCGACGAACGGCGCGTGCCGGCGGTGGCCGAGATCGTGGATCGCGCGCGCGACCAGTTCCTTGCCGGTGCCCGATTCGCCCAGCACCAGCACGGTCAGGTCGTTGGCGACGACGCGGGCGATGGTGCGATAGACCTCCTGCATCGGCGCCGACCGGCCGATCAGCGGCAGCGAATCGTCGATCGCCTCGGTCTCGCGCGCCGGACTCGACTGACGGCGGCTGCGTACGCCATCGGCGACCGCCCGGCACAGTTCGTCGAGATCGAACGGCTTGGGCAGATATTCGAACGCACCCTGCTCGGTCGCGCGCACGGCGGTGGTCAGCGTGTTCTGCGCCGACAGCACGATCACCGGCAGGCCCGGCGTCTCGGCCAGCAATTCCGGCACGATGTCGAGTCCGTTGCCGTCGGGCATCACGACGTCGGTGACGAGCACGTCGGGTTCGAACTGGATGATCGCGGCGCGCAGCGCGGCGATTGAGCCGACCGTCAGCACCTCGTGCCGCTCGCGCCGCAACGCCTCGCCGACCACCGTGCAGATCGCGACGTCGTCGTCGGCGACCAATATGCGTCCACCACTGATGCTCAAGATGTCAGGACTCCCCGGTCGGCGCGCGCGGCAGCAGCAGCCGGAACACGGTCCGGTCCGGATCGCTCAGCCGTTCGTGCTGGACGATCCCGCCCATGTCGCGCACCAGTTTGTCGACCAGGGTCAGGCCGAGTCCGCGGCCGCTGCGCTTCGACGACACGAACGGGTCGAACAGATGCTCGGCGATCTCGGGCGGCGCGCCGGGTCCGTCATCGATCACGCACAATTCGATCGGCAGCGACAGCCGCCGCCCGCCCTCGCTGACCGACACCGACACGCCGTGGCGATAGGCGGTGGTGATCGTGATCGCGCCGGGCCGCCGGGCCTTCGCCGTCCCCTGGCCCTTCGCCGACCCCTGGCCCGACCCCTGGCCCGCCCCCTGGCCCTCCAGCGCCTCCGCCGCATTCTTCAGCAGGTTGAGCAGGATCTGCACCAGCGCGTCGCGATTGACGAGCACCGGCGGCAGCGAGGGATCATAGACTTCCCGGATCTCGAATTGTCGCGCGACGCCCTGGCTGGCGAGGTCGCGCGCATGTTCGAGGATCGAATAGATGTTCTCCGGGCGGGACGCGAGCGGCCTGGTGTCGGTGAAATCCTCCATCCGGTCGATCAGCGCGGCGATCCGGTCGACCTCGGTGCGGATCAGCCGGGTCAGCGCATGCTCGCCCTCGGCCAGTCCCGCTTCGAGAAGTTGCGCAGCGCCGCGGATGCCCGACAGCGGGTTTTTGATCTCGTGTGCGAGCATCGCGGCCGCGCCGATCGCGGTCATCGTGCCGCCGCTCCGCTCCAGCCGGTGGCCCATCCGATGCGCGGCCGCGCCGACATGCAGCAGCATCATCCGCCAGCCGGCGCGGTCGGCGACCGGAACGACGAAAAAATCGGCGCGGAAGCGCTGGCCGCGCGGTGTTTCGACGGCCAGATCATAAGCGGCGAACGCCGATCCCTCGCGCCCCTTCGCGTGCTCGCTATATTCGGTGGGCACGGTGATCACCGTGTCGACCTTCTGGCCGACCATCGACGCGCTGCTGAGATTGAGCAGATTCTCGGCCGCGGCATTGACGCTGACGACCATGTTCTCGGGGTCGACCAGCAGCATCGCCTCGGGCAGTGCGAACAGCAATTCGCCGGCCTGCGGCGCGTCGTCGCGCGCCGCCTGCCGCCGGGCAAAACGGATCAGGCCGCTGCCCGGGATAGCCATGGCGTGTAGAACTCACGGAGCATCGCCAGTACGATCCTGGGATCGGCGACGAAGTTCACCTTGTTGCGGAAATCGGCCGAGCCGTGCAGTCCGCGCGTATACCAGCCGATATGCTTGCGCGCCATGTTGACGCCGGTCATCTCGCCATAATGGTCGAGCATCGCGTGATAATGCTCGACGATCAGATGATATTGCTCCTCGATCGACGGATCGGGCAATATCTCGCCGGTCGCCAGATAGTGCATCGTCTGGCCGAGCAGCCAGGGCCGGCCATAAGCGCCGCGACCGATCATGACGCCGTCCGCCCCGGACAGATCGAGCGCGGTGACGGCATCCTCGACCGCGCAGATGTCGCCATTGGCGATGACGGGAATCGAGACCGCATCCTTCACCCGGCGGATGAACGCCCAGTCGGCCGAACCCTTGTACATCTGGTTGCGGGTGCGGCCGTGGACCGTCACCATCCGCACGCCGAGATCCTCGGCGATGCGCGCGAGTTCGGGCGCGTTGAGGCTGTCGTGGCACCAGCCCATCCGCATCTTGAGCGTGACCGGCACCGAGACCGCCTTGACCGTGGCATCGACGATCGCCGCCGCGGTCTTGAGATCGCGCATCAGCGCCGAGCCGGCGTCGCCATTGACGATTTTCTTGACCGGGCAGCCCATGTTGATGTCGATGATCGCCGCGCCGCGATCCTCGTTGAGCTTCGCCGCCTCGGCCATCTCGTTCGGCGAGCAGCCGGCCAGCTGCATCGAGATCGGCTCCTCGTCGCCATGCCATGCCGCCTTCTGCAACGACTGGCGCGTCTCGCGGATCATCGCCTGGCTGGCGATCATCTCGGTGACGTTGAGACCCGAACCATAGCGCCGCACCAGCCGCCGGAACGGCATGTCGGTGACGCCCGTCATCGGTGCGAGCAGCACCGGGCGCGCGATCGTCACGGGTCCAAGCTGGATGGGTGCGAGGGGTTTCATCACTTCTGCCTAAATTTCAGGCAGAGCGCATAAAGAAGGAATGGGGCGGCGGCAAGGCGCCGCTGGCAGCACCTCAGCTTGAACTATGTCACGATCGGCAGTCCGTGCGATTGAAGCGCTTCGACCAGCTTGAGCCAGAGGACGGGTTTCTTCAGCGCGTGCGTGTTGGCGTCGAGCGTCCCGCAGCACCCGGGATTGCCGGTGACATAAACCACCGGTATGTCGCCAATGCTCTCCCGGATGGTCCTGACGGCGGCAGGCCCGGTGCCTTCGCGCAGATTGACATCCGCGGTGATCAGGTCGGGCCGGCGATCGAGCGCGAGCCGGATCGCTTCCGCCTCGGTCTCGGCATGCGCGCATGTCTCGGCGCCGAGTTCTTCGAGGAAGCATTGGAGGTCGATGGCGAGCAGCGCTTCGTCTTCGATTATGAGAACGTGCACGATTTCATCCCCTTTTGCCCATCGCGCTCAAGCGTTTCTAACATGGATTAGTTCCATATTATGCATCTCGATCGGTTTTAGGCGTATGGCAAACCATGGCATCTGCTGGATCGCGTGGCAGTCGCCCGGCCGGCTCGGCATCATGGCGCGCCCGCGCGCCGGCGACTGGCTCGAGGATGAGATCCGCGGCTGGCGGCAGGCCGGCGTCGATCTCGTGGTCAGTTTGCTCGAGTTAGTGGAAATCAGCGATCTCGGACTTCAGAACGAGGCCGGCCTTTGTCACGGCAATGGCATCGACTTCGTCGCCCTGCCCATCCCCGACCGGGGCGTGCCCGCGTCGCACGGTGATGCCCGGTCAATCGCACGGGACATCGTCGTGCGCTGTGCAGCCGGCCAGTCCGTTGCAGTCCATTGTCGGGCGGGAATCGGGCGCTCCTCGGTGATCGCAGGATGCGCACTCGTGCTGGCGGGCATGACGGCGGAGGATGCGTTGGCAGCACTTTCGGCCGCGCGTGGTCTGCGCGTTCCCGACACCGACGGGCAGCGCGACTGGCTGATCGGCTTCGCGCAAAGCCTGCGTTCATCATGACGGCGAACCGACAGCCCCTTTCCGCCCGCCGCCTAATCGCCTAATCCCCGCCGCCATGCCGAGTCCCACCCGCATCGCCGGCCTCGTCGTCGCCGCCGGCCAAGGGCTGCGCGCCGGTGGCGGCGTGCCCAAGCAATATCGCGGTCTCGGCGGTATTCCGGTGATCGTCCGCGCGGTCGACGCGCTGGCCGGCCATCCCGGCATCGCCGAGGTGGTGGTCGTGATTGGCGAGGGCCAGGAGGCGATGCTGGCCGAAGCTTTCGCCGGTCGGGCAGTACCGCGCGCCGTCATCGGCGGCCAAGCGCGCCGCGATTCGGTCCGCGCCGGCCTCGCCGCGCTCGACGGCCATGAGGCCGTGCTGATCCACGATGCCGCCCGCCCTTTCCTGCCGGCTGCTGTGATCGATCGGTTGATCGCCGCACTGGCGTCGCACGATGGCGCCGTACCGGAACGCCTGCGGCGCGACAGCCTCGCGCTGACGGCCGAATCGCTGGGCGAGGCGGTGCCGCGCAACGGCCTGGCACGCATCCAGACGCCGCAGGCGTTCCGGCTGGCGGCGATCGATGCGGCCCACGCGGCGTGGCCCGAAGGCAGCGAGGCAACCGACGACGCCCAGGTTGCGCGCGCTGCCGGCATCGTCGTCGCGATCGTGGCCGGCGATCCCGCGCTCGACAAATTGACGCACGAGACCGATTTCGTCGCGGCCGAGGCGCGTCTGGCGTCGGCGATGGTGAGCCGCACCGGCATGGGCTATGACGTCCACCGGCTGGTGGCGGGCCGCGATCTCTGGCTCGGTGGCGTGCTGATCCCCCACAGCCAGGGACTCGACGGCCACAGCGATGCGGATGTGGCGCTCCATGCGCTGACCGACGCGATCCTTGGCGCGATCGGCGACGGCGACATCGGCACGCATTTCCCGCCGGGCGACCCGCAGTGGCGCGGCGCACCTTCGCATCGGTTTCTCGAACATGCCGCCGCACTGGTTTCGGCGCGCGGCGGACGGATCGACCATGTCGATCTGACGATCATCTGCGAGGCGCCGAAGATCGGGCCGCACCGGCCGGCGATGCGGTCGCGCGTCGCATCGCTGTTGCGGCTGCCCGAGAGCAGGATTAGCATCAAGGCGACGACGACCGAACGGCTGGGCTTCACCGGCCGTGGTGAAGGCATAGCCGCACAGGCGATCGCGACGATACGGATATCGGAGGATTTGTGAGCGAGTGGCGTGACACGATATTGCCCGACATATTGGTCGAGGCGGCGCGCAGGGTGATCGAGGCGAACCGCGCCGCCGGCCGCCGGATCGCGATGGCGGAAAGCTGCACCGGCGGACTCGTGTCGGCCGCATTGACCGAAATTCCCGGCTCGTCCGACGTGTTCGAAGCAGGCTTCGTCACCTACGCCGACGAGGCGAAACTGGGCGCGCTCGGTATCAGTCTCGACGTGCTCGAGACGTTCGGCGCGGTCTCGATCGCGGTCGCATGGGCGATGGCGCAGGGCGTGATCAAGAAGAGCGGCGCCGATGTCGGCGTTGCGATCACCGGCGTCGCCGGACCAGACGGCGGATCCGAGAAGAAGCCGGTCGGCACGGTGGTGTTCGCGCGCGCCGAGCGCGACGGCGATCCCAATGCGGTGGTCGCCGACAAGCGCGTGTTCGAGAATAACGGCCGCGGCGGAATCCGCCTTCAGGCCGCGCTGTGTGCGCTCGAACTGCTGATGCCGTCGGTTCCGGCCGCAGCCACCCCGCCCGAGGGCTGATCGCCGGAAAGCCCGGCGCCCGAAATCCCATCGCCGGAAACTGGGCCGTAAAGCACCGCCGCGCGCGCCTCGAACGCGTCGGTCATCTTGCGCAGCGCCTTGTCGAACACCTGGCCGGCCAGCATCTCGAACAGCCGGTTCTTGAAGGCGAAGTCGACCGCGAAATCGACGATCGTGCCGCCCTTGCCGTCCGGCCGGAAGCGCCAGTCGTTGCGGAGATATTTGAGCGGGCCGTCGACATAGTCGACCGTGATCGCATGGGGGCGCTGCTTGGCGACGCGCGAGGTGAATTTCTCGCGCAATGCCTTGAAGCCGACCACGAGGTCGGCGACCATCTCGGTCTCGCTGTCGGACCGGATGCGCACCGCCGAGACCCACGGCAGGAACTCGCTGTAACGACCGACATCAGCCACCAGATCGAACAGTTGATCCGGCGAATAAGGCAGCGTCCGGGTTTCGGCGTGACGCGGCATCAGTCCCTCGCCGGACCGATCGTCATTTCGCCAGCCTCGCCTCGCGTGCGGCGCGCAGCTTCGCGAAATCATCGCCGGCGTGATAGCTCGACCGGGTCAGCGGCGACGAGGCGACCAGCAGGAAGCCCTTGGCGCGGGCGATCGCGGCATAGGCTGCGAACACCGCGGGCGGCACGAACTCCTCGACCTTGGCATGCTTCGGCGTCGGCTGCAGATATTGGCCCATCGTCAGGAAATCGACGTCGGCCGATCGCATGTCGTCCATCACCTGATGGACTTCGAGTCGCTGTTCACCGAGTCCGGTCATCAGGCCGGACTTGGTGAAGATCGTCGGATCGTGGCGCTTGATGCTCTCCAGCAGCCGCAGCGATGCATAATAGCGCGCGCCGGGCCGGATCGTCGGATAGAGCCGCGGCACCGTCTCGAGATTGTGATTGTAGACGTCGGGCCGGGCGGTGACGATCGCCTCGACCGCGGCGTCGGCCTTGTTGCGGAAATCCGGCGTCAGGATCTCGATCGTCGTGTTCGGCGTGTTGCGGCGGAGCGCCTCGATCACCTTGACGAACTGGCTCGCGCCACCATCGGGCAGATCGTCGCGATCGACCGAGGTGATGACGATATGTTCGAGCCCGAGCTCGGCGGCCGCGGTGGCGACATGTTCGGGTTCGAGCGGGTCGACCTTGCGCGGCATGCCGGTCTTGACGTTGCAGAATGCGCAGGCGCGCGTGCAGACGTCGCCGAGGATCATGACCGTCGCGTGCTTCTTGGTCCAGCACTCGCCGATATTGGGGCAGGCCGCTTCCTCGCACACCGTCGCCAGATTGAGCCGGCGCATCAACGCGCGCGTCTCGGCGAAGGCGGTTCCCATGGGCGCCTTGACGCGAATCCAGTCAGGCTTGCGCTGGCGTCCCTCGACACGGCTCGGGACGGGTTCGGGGCGGATTGCAGGATCGGCTTCGCTCATGCGGTGCAGATAGCGATGTGTGCGGCCGGTTGCCAGCCCTCTGCGCACTTGCCTCCTGTGCACTTGCCTCCTCCGGAAGCCCGCCCTAACCGCTCGTGGCAGGAGGCGCATCGCATGACTGATTTTTCCGATTTGATCGCCGGCTATCGCCGCTTCCGCGAAGCCGGCTGGCGGCAGGAGCGCGAACGCTGGGCGACGCTGGCCGAAGGCCAGGATCCCAAGGTGATGGTGATCGCCTGTTCGGACAGCCGGGTCGAGCCGGCGACGATCTTCGGGACGGCCCCCGGCGAGATGTTCACCGTCCGCAACGTCGCCAATCTGGTGCCGCCATTCGAACAGGACGGCGGCCGTCACGGCGTTTCGGCCGCGCTCGAATTTGCCGTCACCCAGCTCGAAGTGCCCGAGATCGTCGTGCTCGGCCATGGCGCGTGCGGCGGCGTGAGCGCCGCGCTGACGCGCCGCTTCGAGCATGCCCGCCCCGGCGAAGGCGGTTTCATCGCGCGCTGGATCGATCTGCTCGACGAGGCGCGCGACCGCGTGACCGCCGAGCATGGCGACGGACCGGGCGCGATCCGCGCGCTCGAACATGAGACCGTCAAGGTCGGCATCGCCAATCTGCGGACCTTTCCCTGTGTTCGAAAGCGCGAGGCGAAGGGCAAGCTGACCATCCACGGTGCGTGGTTCGCGATCTCCGAAGGCGTGCTGTATCTGCTCGACGAGACCTCGGGCAATTTCGCACCCGCCTGACGCTGCACTGCAGCAGCGTGACGGCTCGATATAATAACATGCAAATCGTACAATCAGTTCGCAAACATTTAGTTTTGACGCGCTGCGCGAAGGAGGGCGTAGATTCGACGCTGCAATGCAGCACGAATCACGGAGTCATTTTCAATGCGTAGCCTGTTCCTCGCCACCGCCCTCATCGCCGCCACCGCCGGCACGCTCCCGGCGATCGCCCAGGACATTGCGACCGTTCGCAGCGGCCAGACCCTCGTTTCGGCCGACGGCCGCCGTATGGGTAAGATCTCGCGCATCATTAGCGACACGGCCGGTCAGCCGGTCTCGGCCACGATCATCGTCGACACCCGCTTCGTCAGCGTACCGATCAGCACGCTGAGCATCGGCGAAGACAATCGCGTCAAGACCACGCTCAGCCGCGCCGAAATCCGCAAGCTGAAGTAAACCGGCACGGGCCGGAGCCGCAGTGCGGCGCCGGCCCTTGCGACAACTGTGAAACTGTGATACTGCGTCGACATGAAGAATGTGACGATCAGTCTCGATGACGATGTTCATCACAGCGCGCGGATCAAGGCCGCCGAAATCGGCACGTCGCTGTCTGCGCTGGTGAAGCAATATCTGGTTTCGCTCGCCGCGGGCGACGCGCAATCGCACCTCGTGCGGGAAGTGCCCGTGCCATTCGCCGCAGCCCTCGCGCCACGTAAGCTCGGCCAGATGAAGGGCGAGATCTGGTATGCCGAAAACTGGCAGTCATGGCCGGCCGAGGTCGCGGCGCAGATCGACGGAGACAATCCCGCCGATCCGCTGAACTGGTGAGGATATTGCTCGATACGCACGCTTTGATCTGGGCGTTCGAGGACAATCCGAAACTCGGCGCGAAGGCCCGTGCGCGGATCGCCGATCGCGACAACGAAATCCTGTTCAGCATCGTTTCGATCTGGGAATTGCTGATCAAGATCCGCAAGGGCCGGATGCATCTCGACTGGCGCAAGCTGATGGCGGTGGCAGCCGAAACCGGCTTCCGCCGTATCGGCATCGAGCCCGCGCATTTCGAGATGCTGCACGCCCTGCCGCTGGAGCATGGCGACCCTTACGACCATCTGCTGATCGCACAGGCCGTGGCCGAGGATGCGGCCTTCATGTCGATCGACGGCAATGCGCCGAGCTATCCGGTGAAGATCGTCTGGGATTGAGGCTTCAGCCCAGCCCGGTGCCGCCGAGCGGCACCGTCTCGACGCCACTCTCGAACCCGGCGATCAGCGGCCGCCCGCGCGCGATCGCATCCCTGACCGCCGGCAACGCCAGCGAGGCCTTGTGGCTCTCCGCACCGTCCCACACTTCGGTGATCCACAGCGCGTCTTTATCCTTCGGATCCTGCGCGACGATACAGCTGAGGCAACCCGGCATCGCGCCGGTGCCTTCCAGCAAGATCGCGGCGAGTGCGTCGCGCTGGCCGGCGACCGCCTTCATCTTTCCAATCAGTCCGTACATCGTCTTTCCGTTTCCGTTTCCGCTTGCCCGGGCCGGGCCTGCGCCGAGCGTCGCCATCGCCAGGCCAGCGCCGATGATCGTTCTGCGGGCGATGCCCTGGGTCGGACGGGTCATGGCTCGGCGATATCCTCGTTCCACAAAGCGGGCTGCTCGGCGATGAAGCGCCGCATCAGATCGATACAGCGCGGGTCACCGACGATGTCGACTCGCACGCCGCGGCTGCGCAGAAAAATCTCATTGCCGCCGAAATTGACATTCTCGCCGATCACGACGTGAGGAATGCCGAACTGCACGATCGTGCCCGCGCACATCATGCACGGGCTGAGCGAGGTGTAGAGCGTCATGCCCGGCATAGCTCTTCTGCCGCCCGGCATTGCGCAGGCAGTCCATCTCGCCATGCGCGATCGGATCGCCCTGTTGCACGCGCTGGTTATGCCCCTCGCCGATGATCTGCGAACCGCGTGCGAGCACCGATCCGATCGGACAGCCGCCTTCGGTGTAGCTCTTGAGCGCGAGTTCGTAGGCGCGGGTGACGAGAGTGGGGTCGTGCGACGCTGTCATGGCTATATTCATGCCGAACGCGCGGCTGCGTACAATGAAATTCGTCAGCGCGGGCAGCCGCCAGCCTCGGCGACCATCTCGGCCAGCGCCGCATCGACGATCGGCCGTGCCTGAGCATTGGACATGTGCGCGAGCGTCGGGAGTTCACGGCCCACTGCGGCCTTCTGCGCGAGCCGGTAACCGACATAATAGCCAAAGCGCGCCGGATAGGCTTGCTTGCGGTCACCCCCGGAGAAGAAGGCCGCAGAGTCGCCCTGGTCCGACGAATCGAGCCTTGCGATCGTCAGACACAGCGCGCCACGCCAATCCGCGTCGACAGCGGGCCGGATCGGCTGCGGCTGGTCGAGCATCAGCGCGTGATCGTCGGCGCCGGGGTTCATCTGTCCGGCGGCATAGGTCGCAAGCCCCTCGACCCATAACGAGCACCAGATTTTCTCGCATTCGTCGAAATAGCCGCCATGTTCGACATGGAAAAGCTCATGATCCAGGAACGGCCCGATCGTGCCGTCGCCATGGATGCGCGCGATCACGTCGACGCCGAAGATCATATAGTCCTTGCCACCGATCGTCCGCGTGCCGCCGTCCATCTCGCCGAGTGAGTGAAGGAAATAGACCGGCAGCCGCGGCTTGAAGCCGGGAAAAGTCGTGCGAAAATGCCTGATACCGGCGGCATAAGCTGCCGGAAACTCGCGCTCGATTCGCTCATAGCCAGCCCTCTGCGCGGCAAAGCCGCCCAGCGCACGCAGGATCAGCGCATCATGGCGCTCGACCGTCATGCCGTTGCGCGGCTGGTAGAAGCCCGGGAACAGCGGCGCGATCTCAGCCTTGAAGCGCCTCAGTTTCTCGGCGTCGCTGGCGGTCGCATTGCGCTCGGCGAAGAGCGCGAACTGGTGTGTCAGAGAGCGATAGCCGGTCGAGGACTGAGGTGCGGCGGCACCGCTCCATGACGAAGCCGAACCGACCAGTAACGTGCCGCCGACGAGGCTCAAGATCGTTCGCCAGTTTCGCCTCATCCGCACCACCCCCCGCCATTCAGTCCTATCGTCTATACATCATGATCGGCAATCCCCGCGCATGACGCTGCCGGTCACACGTGATAAACCGATTCCATGAACGCGCCCCATGACCCCGGAACGCACCGCGCAAAACTGCGCGTGTCGGACTTCCTGCTGCTCAGTGAAGCCGGCGCTTTCTCCGACTATGCGCGCAGCGAGCTGATCGAGGGGGAGATCTGGGTCGTGAATGCCGTCCATAGCCGCCACGCTCGCGCACATGCCTGGCTTACCGTGGAACTGGGCATTGCGCTCAAAGCAGGCAATTGGCCGCTCACACTCTACACCGCACCTTCGACCGCGCTTTCGGATGATTCCCTGCCCGAACCCGATATCGCTTTGGCGCACTGCAACGATGCGAAAATCCTGCCTGGCAGCGCGACCCAGCTTGCGGTCGAGATCGCGGACTCGACGATCGACATCGATCTTGGCCGAAAGGCGCGCCTCTATGCGCGCCACGGCGTCCCCGAATATTGGGTGGTCGATCTCGAACGCAAGCGCATCCACCAGATGTGGGCGCCGCGTGATGAGAACTATGCCGAGCAACGCCAGATCGCGTTCGGCGAACACGTCGTGGCAGCGACCATCGATGGCCTGGTCGTGGTGACGGAGGGACTATGACCGCGCTGCAGAAGTGGGATGAGCCCCGGCCGGTGAGACTGACGATCGAGGACTTTCTCCATCTCGATCAGGCCGGCGCCTTCCGTGACTACGCCAAGACGGAACTCATCGAGGGAACCATCGTCGCGATGAACGCGCAATTCAGCATGCACGGCCACGTCCAGAGTCTGCTGTTCCGCAGGCTTGCCGACGCCGTCGACGAGGCAATGCACGGATATCGTACCTGGATCGAAGTCTCGGTGGCGATTCCGCCCGCGGATATGCCGGAACCGGATATCGTCGTGACCCGCTTCGAGCCCAGCCATGGAGCTCCCGTGCCGGTCGAAACGGTTGCGCTAGTGGTCGAAGTCGCAGACTCCACCGCCAGCTATGATCGCACGACGAAAGCGCGCGTCTATGCCGGCGCCGCGATAGCGGAATATTGGGTTGCCGACATCCAGGCACGATCGATCCATCAGATGTGGCGGCCGGAAAGCGGCAATTACGCGGAACACCGCCGGGTCGCGTTCGGCGAACGTGTCACGGCAGCGACGATCGACAGCCTGATCGTGGATACCGCCGGACTATAGCGGTCAGGCGCTTGTCGATTCCTTTGATCGCCCTCCTGCAGCGATTTCAGCGCGTCAGCTTCTTATACGCCAGCCGCGTCGGCCGGTCCGCCGCATCGCCCATCCGCCGGCGCTTGTCTTCCTCATAGCTCTCGAAATTGCCTTCGAACCATTCGACATGGCTGTCGCCCTCGAACGCCAGGATGTGCGTCGCGAGGCGATCGAGGAAGAAGCGGTCGTGGCTGATGATCACGGCGCAGCCGGCGAAATTCTCCAGTGCCTCTTCCAGCGCGCGCAGCGTCTCGACGTCGAGATCGTTGGTCGGTTCGTCGAGCAGCAGCACGTTGCCGCCCTGGCGCAGCATCTTGGCCATGTGGACGCGGTTGCGCTCGCCGCCCGAGAGCTGGCCGACCTTCTTCTGCTGATCGGGACCCTTGAAGTTGAACGCGCCGACATAGGCGCGGGTCGACATCTCGAACTTGCCGACGGTCATGATGTCGTGCCCGCCCGAAACCTCTTCCCAGACATTCTTGTCGGGGTTGAGTGCATCGCGGCTCTGGTCGACGAAGCCGAGCTTGACCGTGGGTCCGATGTCGATCACGCCGGTGTCGGGCTTTTCCTGGCCGGTGATCATGCGGAACAGGGTCGACTTGCCGGCGCCGTTCGGGCCGATCACGCCGACGATGCCGCCCGGCGGCAAAGTGAAGTCCAGCCCCTCGAACAGCAATTTGTCGCCATAGGCCTTCGACAGCCCCTGCGCCTCGATCACCTTGCCGCCGAGACGTTCGGGAGTCTGGATGACGATCTGCGCCTTGCCCGGCGCGCGCGCATTCTGCTTCTCGACCAGCTCGTCGAACGCGCGGATACGCGCCTTGGACTTGGTCTGACGCGCCTTCGGGGTCTGGCGGATCCAGTCGAGCTCGTCCTTGATCGCCTTCTGGCGGCCGGCTTCCTCACGGTCCTCCTGCGCCATGCGCTTGGCCTTGGCTTCGAGCCAGGCCGAATAATTGCCCTCGAACGGCAGGCCGCGGCCGCGATCAAGCTCGAGCACCCAGCCGACGACATTGTCGAGGAAGTAGCGATCGTGGGTGACGAGAATGACGTTGCCGGGATATTCGATCAGGTGATTTTCGAGCCACTGGACGCTCTCGGCATCGAGATGGTTGGTCGGCTCGTCGAGCAGCAGGATCTCCGGCTTCTCCAACAGTAGCCGGCAGAGAGCCACGCGGCGGCGTTCGCCGCCCGACAGATCGGTCACCGGCCAGTCGCCCGGCGGGCAGCGCAACGCCTCCATCGCGATCTCGAGCTGATTGTCGAGCGTCCAGCCGTCGACCGCGTCGATCTTCTCCTGGAGGTCGCCCATTTCGGCGAGCAGCGCGTCGAAATCGGCATCCTCGGGCGGGTCGCCCATCAGCGTGCTGATTTCGTTGAAGCGATCCATCATGTCGGCGGTGCCGCGAACGCCGTCCATGACGTTCTCCTTGACGGTCTTGCTGGCGTCGAGCTGCGGCTCCTGCGCCAGATAGCCGACGCGCATGCCGTCGGCCGCCCAGGCTTCGCCCTGATATTCGGTGTCGATGCCGGCCATCACCTTCATCAGGGTGGACTTGCCCGCGCCGTTGACGCCGATGATCGCGATCTTGGTCTGCGGCAGGAACTGCAGGTGGATGTTGTTGAACAGCGGCTTGTTGGCGCCGGGGAAGGTCTTGGTCAGGCCCTTCATGACAAAGCTGTATTGGACGGCCATGGGGGGTCGAGGCTCCGTATCTGGAATCCGGGCTGGAAAGGTGCCGCCGCCTCTAGCTTGGGCGCGCGGGCTTGGCAAACATGACGGCCTCTATGGTTCCCATCGGGCGTTCGGCTGCGCTACAGCAGGGCCATGAGACGATTCTTCATCCCCGCGCTTGGACTAGCGATCGCCGCCCTTCCCGCCCCCGTCCTGCTCGCACCCGCCGCCGCCGGTCCCGCCGAAGACCGCGTCGCCAAGGCGCGCGATGCCGCGCTGAACGAGGACGAGGTGGCCTGGGACATCGTCGAAGGACTGACGACCGAGGTCGGGCCGCGCATGGCCGGCACCGAGGCCGAGGCGCGGGCACGCGAATGGGGTCTCGCCAGGCTGAAAGCGCTGGGCTTCGCCAATGTCCGGATCGAGACCTGCGACATGCCGGTCTGGGTGCGCGGCGAGGAGCGCGCGTCGATCGTCGCGCCGTTCCCGGCGAAGCTCGCGGTCACCGCGCTCGGCAACAGCGCGGCGACGCCGGCGGGCGGCATCGAGGCCGAGATCGTCTATTTCGCGTCGCTCGCCGATCTTCAGGCGGCGCCGGAAGGCAGCCTGAAGGGCAGGATCGCCTTCGTCAGTCACGCGATGAAGCCGACCCAGAACGGTTCGTCCTACGGCGTGTTCGGTGCCGTGCGCCGCGCAGGCCCCGGCGTCGCCGCGCAGAAGGGCGCGGTCGCGATCGTCATCCGCTCGGTCGGCACCGATTATCACCGCAACCCGCATGCCGGCGGGACGGTCTTCCCGGCGGGCGTGAGCGCGATCCCGGCCGCCGCGATGTCGATCCCCGACGCCGAGAATCTCGAGCGCATCCTCAAGCGCGGCAAGCCGGTGCGGATGAAGCTGCTGCTGACCCCCATTTTCACGCCGAAGGGCCAGTCGGGCAATGTCGTCGCCGAAGTGCCGGGCAGCGATCCAGCCGCCGGTATCATCACGATCGGTGGCCATCTCGACAGCTGGGATCTCGCCACCGGCGCGATCGACGATGCCGCGGGCGTCGCGATCACCACCGCCGCGGCCAGGCGCGTGATGGCCGCGGGCACGCCGAAGCGGACGATCCGCATCGTCTGGTTCGGCGCCGAGGAGGTGGGCGGCTGCGGTGGCCCGGCCTATCTGGAGCGCCACAAGGCCGACATCCACGCGCTGACCGCCGAGTCCGATTTCGGCGCCGATCGGGTCTGGAACTTCGAAACCAGCTTCCCCGAGACCGCCAAACCCCTCGCCGATCGCATCGCCTATGCGCTCGCGCCGCTCGGCATCGGCCGCAGCAAGGACCCCGCCCATGGCGGTTCGGACATCGAGCCGCTGGTCAAGGCGGGCGTGCCGGTGATCGACCTGCAGCAGGACGGGACTCGCTATTTCGACATCCATCACACACCCGACGATACGCTCGACAAGATCGATCCGGCGCAGCTCAGGCAGAATGTGGCAGCCTGGACGGCGATGTTATTGCTGGCCGCCAACGCCCCCGAATCGCTTGCTGCAGTGCCGCAAAAGTGACGGAATTCAGCCACTGTTCAGCTATTTTCCCATCCGCTGCGGGAAAATTCCCGAGCCGAACCGGGTAAAATAGCCGTTGACGGGGGTTTTGAGGCCGTTATTTGGTTCGCTTCGCAACGGCGTTCGGGCCGGATGCGAATGATGCTATGGGAGCAATACGAATGAAGAAGCTGAGCTTTGTTCTCGCTGCCGCCGGCCTGATGACCCTGGCTGCCTGCGGTGAGAAGACCCCCGTCGAAGAGAATGTGACCGTCAACGAGACCGTCATCGACGAGGGCGACAACATGATGATGAACGAGTCCGAGCCGATGAACAGCATGGACGAGGCCCCCGCCAACGAGATGTAATCGGCGCCCTGCACCGTTCGCGGCGCGGGTTCGATACACGGACAAGGGCGGTCCCGCGGGGCCGCCCTTTTTCGTTGACGCTCTTTCGATGCCTTCCCTCGAGCCGGTGTTCAGGCCGCGACCGCCTCGCCCTGCGCCGCCTCGAAATCCGCCTCGGCAAGGAAGCGCTCGGCATCGAGCGCCGCCATGCAGCCCATGCCGGCCGCGGTGACCGCCTGGCGATAGATCTTGTCGGAGACGTCACCCGCCGCGAACACGCCGGGAATGGCGGTGCGGCTGGTGCCCTTTTCGACCACCAGATAGCCCTCGTCGAGCGCGAGCTTGCCGTCGAACAACTCGGTCGCGGGCTTGTGGCCGATCGCGACGAACGCGCCGTCGGTCGCGATATGACTCTTCTCGCCGGTGACGGTGTCGATCAGGTCGACGCCGACGAGGCCCTCAGGTCGGCCGCCGCCGACGAAGCGATCGACGCCCTTGTTCCACAGCACCTTGATCTGCGGATGCGCGAACAGTCGGTCCTGCAGGATCTTTTCGGCCCGCAGCGAATCGCGGCGGTGGATCAGGGTCACATCATGGCTGTGATTGGTCAGATAGAGCGCTTCCTCGACCGCGGTATTGCCGCCGCCGATCACCACCACTTTCTTGCCGCGATAGAAGAAGCCGTCGCAGGTCGCGCACGCGGAAACGCCCTTGCCCTGGAGCAGATGCTCGCTCTCCAGACCCAGCCATTTGGCCTGCGCGCCGGTGGCGATCACCAGCGTGTCGGCGACATAGATCGTGCCGCCGTCGCCATGCAGCCGGAACGGCCGCTCCGAAAGATCGACGTCGACGATCTGGTCATAGACGAACTGGGTGCCGACATGCTCGGCCTGCGCCTGCATCTCCTCCATCAGCCACGGCCCCTGGATCACGTCGCGGAAACCGGGATAATTCTCGACGTCGGTGGTGATCGTCAACTGGCCGCCGGGCTGGAGTCCCTGGACGACGATCGGCGAGAGACCGGCGCGCGCGCCATAGATGGCCGCGGACAGACCCGCGGGTCCAGAGCCGAGGATGAGCATTCGGGTGGAATGGGTGGCGGTCATGCGAATCTTTCGAATGTCTGGCTGCTCGCAGATAGTGGCTGGACCCCTGTTCGCGCAACCGATGGAATCTCTTGGGACCGCCCAACATTCGCTGACGACATTCCGCGACACGATGAACGGCAGCTATCAGCGCCGCTCAGACTGCGTTCAATTGAATCGGCCTAGAAGCATGTCATCGACAGTTTCTTTCTGAAGGAATGACATCATGCGTAAGTCCATTTCGAGTATCGTCAAGGTCGCCGTCGCGGCGCTCACCATCGGTTCGCTGGCCACGCCGGCGATGGCGCAGAGCTGGAATGGCCAGGATCGTGGCTATTCGGATTATCGTGGTGATCGTACCGATCGTGACGGCCGCTATGATCGCGACTACCGTGACCGGGACGGCCGTTATGATCGGGATTATCGGGATTATCGCAACGATCGCGACGATCGTTATAGCCGCTGGAACGGTGAACTGAGCGGAAGCGGCGTCTCACGCCTTCATTATCTGCTCAAGGGCAGCCGCAGCGGCCAGCGTTTCGCGATGCAGTTTGACCGCAACCGCAACGGTCGACTGAGCATGGAAGAGGCCGGCGAAGCGAACCGCGAATTCATTCGTGCCGCCGATCGCAATGGTGACGCCCATGTCACCGACCGCGAGGCCGCGCGCGTCCTGTAAGCGACGCCGCCGGACAAAGGGCGCCCCGACCATGCGGTCGGGGCGCCTTTTTTTGCGCCCTCAGCTCTTTACCAGCCCCAAAGCCATCAAACTGCGCGCGGTATCGAGCGCGGTTTCCTCCACGGGCCGCGCTTCCCAGCCGAGCACCCGCTTCGCATGGCCGGCATCGAGATGGCGCACCTTGCCCAGCTCCGAAACGATCTGGCGCGCATCCGGCACGAACAGCGCAACAATCCGGACCAGCCAGTCGGGCAGCTGGCGTGTCGGCACCCGTCGTCCGGCCGCGCCCAATTCGGTCTTCAGCAACACAGCGAGTTCGTGCAGTTTCATGAAGCGGCCGGCAGCGATGAAGCGCTCGCCATCCATGCCGGGCGACGTCAGCGCGCGGACGTGGAGGTCGGCGACGTCGCGCACGTCGACGATGGCGAAGCCGAGATCGGGCATGCCGGGCAAGCCACCTTCCAGCATCCGCTTGATCACCTCCAGCGACGCCGAATGGTCGGCGCCCAGCAACGGCCCGAACACCAAAGCCGGGTTGATCGTGCAATATTCCATCGCGCCGCCCTCGGCCGCCACCCAGTCGCGGGCCGCACGCTCAGCGATGGTCTTCGATTTCGGATAGGCCGAGACGTCGGGATGGTTCAGATCGGTCCAGCGGCTCTCGTCGAACCGATGCACGCCGCGATCGACGCCATAGACGATCGCCGCGACCGACGAGGTCATCACCACCCGCGAGACGCCGGCATCGCGCGCGAATCGCAGCGCGCGCAGGGCGCCGTCGCGTGCGGGCCGGATCAGATCGTCCTCATGGCGCGGCGCACGCGCCGGCACCGGCGACGCCATGTGGAGGACGTGCGTGCAGCCCGCCATCGCCTGCCGCCACCCCGCATCGTCCATCAGATCGACGGCGTGAAAGCTCAGCCGGTTATTGTCGACGCCCAGCCAGTCGCGCACTTCGACTTCGCGGGCGAGCGAGCGCAGCGTCGCCCGCACCGTCCAGCCGCGTTCGATCAGCAGCCGGATCGTGAATCCGGCGATATAGCCGCTGCCGCCGGTCACGAGCACGATATCGGCCATGGGTCTTTCTCCAGGTGGATGACGACAGGCCTCAAAGCGGACTGTTCGGACCTTTTTGCAAGGGGCGTTGAAGACTTCACCCAAACCGGGCTAATCGGGCGCGGGGTAACAGTAAGGACGCGACGATGAGCCACGAGGACAATCAGCACCAGGACAGCCAGGACCTCGCGGCTGAGTTCGAGGCGATGCGCGACCGGCGGATCGGTCGCAGGCGCGCGCTGGCGCTGTTCGCGAGCGCCGGGACGATGGCGCTGATCACGAGTTGCGGCAAGAAGGGCGGCGGAACGCCGACCCCGACGCCCACGCCGACCCCGACGGGCACGCCGACCCCCACCCCGACACCGACGCCGACGCCAACCCCGTTGCCGCTGCCGACCACCTGCACCGCATTGCCGGCCGCGGTCGCCGGCCCGTTCCCCGCGGACGGATCGGTGGCCAAAACTCCCGGTGCCCCGACGAACAACGTCCTGACGTTCGCCAACTCGCTCCGCAGCGACATCCGCCCGGATTTCATCGCGACCGGCACGCCGACGCCGACCCCCACGCCAACCCCGACGCCCGTTCCCGGCGTCCAGGTGAAGCTGACCTTCATCGTCGTCAATTCGAGTTCGAGCTGCGCGGCGCTGGCCAATTACGCGGTCTATCTGTGGCATTCCGACGCCACCGGCGATTATTCGCTCTACGACGATCCGGCATCGTCCTATCTGCGCGGCGTCCAGCTGACCAACAGCAGCGGCCAATGCACGTTCACGACCATCTTCCCGGGCTGCGAGGCCGGCCGCTTCCCGCATATGCATTTCGAGCTGTTCACCAGCGCCGGCGTGGCGCTCGACGGCCAGTTCGCGAAATTGAAGGCGCAGCTGCCGATGCCGTCCGACGTGGCGTCGGCCGTCTATGCGACGTCCGGCTATGCCGAAAGCGCGACCAATTTCGCGACCGCATCGCTCGCCACCGATCCGATCTTCAAGAACTTCAATGCCGCGCAGATCACGCTGCTGACGCCGGTGTTCAGCGGCTCGGCGAGCGCGGGCTATACGGCGACGATCGTGGTCGGCGTCACGCCGTAAACGGCGCACGGGTCCTCCCCGGGCCAGCGCTCGGGGAGGCTGGAATCAGCGCAGCAGCACCAGTTCCTCGGCCATGCTGGGGTGCAACGCGACGGTGTCGTCGAACGCCTGCTTGGTGAGGCCGGCCTTGACCGCAACCGCCGCAGCCTGGAGGATTTCCGGCGCGTCGGGGCCGATCATGTGCAGGCCGATCACGACGTCGGTCTCGGCGTTGCAGATCATCTTGTAGAGCGATCGCTCGTTGCGGCCGGCCAGCACATTCTTCATCGGCCTGAAGTCCGACTGATAGACCTTGATCGAGCCGAACTTGTTGCGCGCCTCGCCCTCGGTATAGCCGACCCCGGCGATCGGCGGATGGCTGAACACCGCACTCGGGATGCAGCGATAATCGACGCGATGCGGCTTCTTGCCGAAGATCGTGTCGGCGAAGGCCTGCCCCTCGCGGATCGCGACCGGCGTCAGCTGCACCCGATTGGTCACGTCGCCGACGGCGTAGATGCTGTCGATGCTCGACTTGTTGTCGAGATCGACGACGATCGCACCCTTGTCGTCGAGCGCGACGCCGGCATCCTCGAGGCCGAGGCCCCTGGTATGCGGCGCGCGGCCGGTGGCGAACAGCAGCAGGTCCGCATCGATCGGCGTGCAGCCCTTGAGGAACACCCTCAGCGCGCCGTCGTCCTGCCGTTCGACCTTCTCGAACGGCGCGTTGAACAGGAATTTGATGCCCTTGGTCATCGAGATCTGCAGCAGGCGGTCACGGACCTGCTCGTCATAGCCGCGCAGGATCGTGTCCGAGCGGTTGACGATCGTCACGTCGGCGCCGAATTCGTGGAAGATGCCGGCAAATTCATTGGCGATATAGCCGCCGCCGGCGATGACGACGCGTTTCGGCAGCGTTTCGAGGTGGAACACCTCGTTCGAGGTGATGCCATATTCGGACCCCGGGAAACTCGGCACCATCGGCCACGCGCCGGTCGCGATCAGGATCTTGCCTGCGGTCACGGTCTTGCCGGAGGTCAGCTTCACGCTGTTCGGCCCGGTCACCGTGGCGCGCTCGAGAACGATGTCGACCTGATGATTGTTGAGCGTGTCGGTATAGGCGCGATTGAGCCGCTCGACCTCGCCCAGCACATTGTCGCGCAGCACCGGCCAGTCGAAGGTGAAATCGGGCACGTTCCATCCGAAACGACGGGCGTCCTTCAAATCCTCGGCGAAATGCGCGCCATAGACGAGCAATTTCTTGGGCACGCAGCCACGGATCACGCACGTGCCGCCAACCTTGTGCTCCTCCGCGATCGCGACCTTCGCGCCATGCGCCGCCGACACGCGCGCCGCCCGCACGCCGCCCGACCCGGCGCCGATGACGAAGAGATCATAGTCGTAGCTGCTGGTCATGATGCGCCCTTGATGAGGAATGCCGACGCGCATCTAGGAAGTCGCACCGGTTGCTACAAATAGCTTTTGTGCATCAGATTGATCGATCTTTTCTCCCCTCGCCGGCAAGGGAGGGGAGCCATATCACCCCAGCGCGCGCTCGATCAGCGCACGGGTCGACGGATCGAAGTGGTCGGTGCCTTCGCTGTCGATCGACTTCGCGATCGCCTTCCCCAGTTCGACGCCGAACTGGTCGAACGGGTTGATGTCCATCAGCACCGCATTGGTGAAGGTCCGCTGTTCGTAAAAGGCGATCAGCGCGCCGAGCGTGCGCGGATCGACCTGTTCGAGCAGCAAGGTCGAGGATGGCCGGTCGCCGGGGTAGGCGCGGGCGAGATCGTCGCTCTGCTTGCCCTGCATCAGCGCTGCCCCTTGCGCGAAGCAGTTGACCAGCAGCGCGCGGTGATGGCCCTCGTCGAGGAGGTGGCCGGGCTCGACCGCGGCAACGAATTCCACCGGGATCAGATGCGTACCCTGGTGGAGCAGCTGGAACACGGCATGCTGGGCATCGGTCCCCACACCGCCCCACGTCACCGGCGCGGTCGGGCCATCGACCGGATCGCCGCTCACCGTCGCGCGCTTGCCGTTCGATTCCATCTCCAACTGCTGGAGGTAGCTCGGCAGCAGCCGCAGCCGTTCGTCATAGGCGAACACCGCGCGCGTCTGGCAGCCGCGGACGCGGGCATAATATTGGTCGGCGAAGGCGGCGAGCATCGGGGCGTTGCGTCGCGGTTCGGCGAAACGGAAATGGCGGTCCATCGCCGCCGCGCCCTCGAGCAGTTCCTCGAACGCGGTCCAGCCGAGTGCGAGCGCGGCCGGAAAGCCGATCGACGACCACAAGGAATAGCGCCCGCCGACGCTCTCGGCGAACGGCAGCACCCGTGTCTCGTCGACGCCCCAGGCCACCGCCTTGTCGGGCGCGGCGGTCAGCGCCACGACTCGGCCATAGGGGTCCTCGACACCCGCCTCGGTCATCCACGTCAGCACGCTGTCGGCGTTCATCAACGTCTCGGTGGTGGTGAAGGTCTTCGAGGCGACCGCCAGCAGGGTCGCGCTCGGATCGAACCGGCGCAGCGCCTCCTCCAGCGCGGCGCCATCGACATTCGAGACGATCGCGGTCTCGTAACGCCCGGCATCGCGGCCCAGCGCATCGATGAGCAGATCGGGTCCGAGCGCCGACCCGCCGATGCCGACGTGGAGGATATGATTGATCGGCCCCAGCGCCCCCGCCTCGATCGCATCGATCAGGCCGCGCATCCGGCTGTGGAAACCCTTGGCGCGGGCGACGCTGGCGGGCGCGCCCTCGCCGCGTTCGGCGCAATGTTCGGCGGCGCGGTCTTCGGTGACGTTGACCGGCTTGCCCGCGAACAAGGCATCGCGCGCGCTGGCGAAATCGCGCGCTTCGGCGAGCGCGACGAACGCCTCGACCAGCGCCGGCGTCAGGTGCGTCTTCGCCCAGTCGAATCGAATGCCCGCTTCCTCGACCACGAAGTGGGACAGGCGATCGGGCGTCGCGGCGAACAGGTCCTCGAGCGTGCCGGTGGTTTGCGCCTCGATGGCGGCCCACGCCGCCCTGCTGTCACCCATCTCGCGAATCTCCCGATTGTGCCGTGCAACATCTACGCGCCCGATTGGCGTCCGGCTATCCCCAGCCCGGCCCGACATAGGGACTTCGTTGCCGGCTCGAGCGGAGCAGCGCATCGACGTCGGCGAGCGCCAGCCGCCCGGCTCCCGCGTGGCGACGCTCGAGACCGATGTTGACGCCCTCGACGTCGGGGGCGTTCCAGCTCATGCGCCAGGCTTCGGCATAATCCCGACCCGGCCCCGCCGGCAGGCTGTCGACATAGACATCGAACGCGTCCCCCAATGCCGTCCGCGGCAGGTCGAACGAATCGCCGATCTGGCGCGAAAGCGCATTCCGGATGGACCCGGGCCAATCGAGTGGAACGAAGCCGGCGACCAGCAGCCACGCTTTTCCCGATGGCGCGACCAATGCAGCGCCGCGCGTCACGACACCATCGAGGATGATCGGATCGGCCGAAACCGGCGACGAGCCGAAGCGGCGGGCGCCCTGATGGTCGAACCCGAAATCCCACCGGAAACGGCCGCGCTTTCGCCGTCGGCGCAGCAGATCCACCTCGACGATCTGCCCGTGCCGCGCGGCGCGGATCGCTTGCCAGTTTGTTAAAGCCCGCAGCACCGCCCAGACCCCGAACGCGCCAACGCCTGCGACCAGCGCGAGCAGCGGAACGACCGGCGCGGCACGGCGCAGGGCTAAAGGTCTTGGCCATACCACCGCCCATTGCATGCCCACGCGATGGACCGCGCCCGCCTCGGCAATCGTCACCGGGCGATGCAGATCGATCTGCATGTCCGCCAGACGCCCGGCGGGTCCGGCGATCCGGACGTCGCAGCGGTGGAACAGGATCGCCGCACTGGTACTGCTGCGGTAACGCGGACTGCAGCTCACGTCTTCCACGCGCGCATTTGCAATCGGTGCGCCGAAACCAAAGGCCGCCGCCGCATCCGCCGCGGTCTGGCGGGTGGTGCGCTCGTTCGCCACGAAGCCGACGATACCGGCCATCATCAGGATAACGAACAGTCCGCAGAACGCCATGACCGCGGTCGCGACGCGGTATGCGACACGCGTCCGATATGGCCCGCGCGGCCAGGCGATCGCATTTGCCATGCACGCTCTCCGATCCGAACGCCGCAAACCCGTCATCGCATAAAACAGGGCCGACCGCATTGACCATCGCGAATATACGTGTATATGCACGTAATATGACCCCGACAGCCTGCGCCTGTACCGAATTGCGCCGCTCGGCGCGCGCCGTCACGGCGATGTACGATGCAGCGATCGTCTCGACCGGCCTGACCACGCCGCAATTCGCACTGTTGCGCATGCTCGACCGGGCCGGCGCCTGTTCGCTGAGCGCGCTGGCCGTGCAGACCGGGCACGACCGCACCAGCATCAGCCGGATGGTGACCGGCCTGGTCCAGCGCGGTCTGATCACCTTCGCGCCGGGCAAGGACCAGCGGGAACGGATCGTCGCGACGACGGCAGCCGGAGTCGCCGCGCTCGCAAGCGCGCGCCACGGCTGGGAAGTGGCGGAAGCGCGGATCGACGCCGCGCTGGGGGCCGACCGCGCCGTGCTGTTCGCGCTGCTCGACCGGATCGAGGCGATGGCGGCATGACCAGAGCCTTTGCCGGCAGCATGACCCGATCGCCATGGACGGTGATCCTGTGCGGCGCGACGATCGTCACGCTGGCGATGGGCGTCCGGCAGTCGTTCGGCCTGCTGTTGCCGCAGATGGCGCCGGCGCTGGACCTGACGCGCTCCGGGTTCGGGCTGGCGCTGGCGATCCAGAATCTGGTCTTCGGCCTCGCGCAGCCGTTCGTCGGCGCGCTCGCCGACCGGCACGGCGCCGGCCGGATCGCGTTGGGCGGGGCCGCGATCTACGCGGCCGGCCTGCTGACCGCGGCTGCGGCCACGAGCACGCTCGGCATCCATGTGTCGCTGGGTCTGATGGTCGGCTTCGCGATGAGCGGCTGCACCTTCACGATCGTGATGGGCGCGGCCGGCCGGGTCGTGCCACCGGAAAATCGCAGCCTGGCGTTCGGCATCATCACCGCGGGCGGATCGGTCGGCCAGTTCCTCGTCGTGCCCGGCGCGCAACTGCTGCTGGCCGAGTGCGGATACCGGCTGGCGCTGGTCGTGCTTGCCGGCCTGATCGCGCTGATCGCCGTGCTGGCGATCGGCATCGCCGGAAAACCGGTCGACGCGATCGATCGTGGCGCGGCGCAATCGGCCGGCGCGGCACTGCGCGAAGCCGGCAGCGATCGCAATTTCTGGCTGCTCAACCTCGGCTTCTTCGTCTGCGGCTTCCACATCGCCTTCATCGCCACGCATTTCCCGGCCTATCTGACCGACATGGGGATCGCGCCCGGAATCGGCGGCTATGCGCTGGCGCTGATCGGGCTGTTCAACATCTTCGGTTCGTGGATGTTCGGCAGTCTGGGCGATCGTTTTCCCAAGCAGATCATCCTCGCCTGGCTCTATGCCGCGCGCGGGATCGTGATCGCGCTGTTCCTGGCGCTGCCGCTGACGCCGTTCAGCGCACTCGCCTTCGCATCGGCGATGGGCTTCCTGTGGTTGGGCACCGTGCCGCTGACCAGCGGTCTGGTCGGCCAGATCTTCGGCGTCAGGCATTTGTCGATGCTGGGCGGGGTGGTGTTCCTGTCACACCAGATCGGCAGCTTCTTCGGCGCGTGGGCGGCAGGCTGGTTCTATGACCGCGACGGATCCTATGACGCGGCCTGGGTTGCCGCGATCGTGCTCGCGGCATTGGCCGCGATCGTCCATCTCCCGATCCGCGACGCGCCGGTGGCGCGTCTGCAGCCGGCATGAAGCGGCCGCAGCCATGGGTGATCGTCGCGGTGCTCGCGCCATTGACGATACTGGGATTGATACTTTGGCAGGACCGCGGCATCGACATCTGGCTGCAGCAGGCCATGATGTGGTGCTATTGACATTCAACCACGCTTGACCAAAGCGCGCGCCGCTTCCAAACCCCGCCAATGACAGACCAGAAGCCCGGCACGGCCGATTCCGCTGCCGCAGCCGCGACGAGCAGCAGGGTGAAGCCCAAATCGGAGATGCGCGAGTCCGCTTCGTTCCTGATCAAGCTGCTGCTGTTCGTCTTCATCCTGCGCAGCTTCATCGTGTCGCCCTTCGTCATCCCCTCGGAATCGATGCAGCCGCGCCTGCTGGTCGGCGATTATCTGCTCGCCGCGAAATGGTCGTACGGCTTCTCGCGCTACAGCCTGCCGTTCGGAATCCCGCTGCTGCCGCGAAGCCGGATTCTCGCGAGCGAACCGGTGCGCGGCGACGTCGTGATCTTCCGTGCGCCGCCTGGCAACGACGTCGACTACATCAAGCGCGTGATCGGGCTGCCGGGCGACCTGATCCAGATGAAGGCCGGGCAGGTGATCCTCAACGGCACGCCGATCCCCAAAGAGCGCATCGCCGATTTCGTCCACCCGGTCAGCCCCAACAGCCCATGCTATTCGCCACGCCAGGATGGCAGTTCGCCGTTCGCGGACCGCGACGCGCAGGGCAATGCGATCTGCCGCTACCCGCGCTTCCGCGAGACCCTGCCCAACGGGCGCAGCTACAATGTGCTCGACGTCGGCCGCATCCCCTATGACGATACCGACGTCTATGTCGTGCCACAGGGCCATTTGTTCCTGATGGGCGACAATCGCGACCGCAGCGCCGACAGCCGCTTCCCCGCCGTCGAGAACCAGGGCATCGGCTTCGTGCCGCAGGACAATCTGGTCGGCCGGGCGCTGGTGACGATCTTCTCCACCGACGGGTCGGCGAACTGGGTGCTGCCCTGGACCTGGTTCACGGCGGCGCGTTGGGACCGGATCGGCGAGACCTTCTGATGAGTCCGGAACTGTCCGGCTGGATCGTCGACACCTTCGGCCACACGCCGCGCGACCCGGCCCTGTTCGAACGCGCGCTGACCCATGGCAGCCATGGCGCGGTCAATTACGAGCGGCTCGAATTCCTCGGCGATCGCGTGCTGGGGCTGGCGGTCGCGCGCTGGCTGTTCACCTTGTTTCCCGACGAGCCGGAAGGCAAGCTCTCGCGTCGCCTCAACGCGTTGGTCGCGGGCGACACCTGCGCCGAGGTCGGCCGCGCGATCGGCCTGCCGCGGCATCTGCGCCTGGGCAAGCAGGCCCGCGACGACGGCGCCACCGACAGCGACAATGTGCTGGGCGACGTGGTGGAGGCGCTGATCGGCGCGGTGTTCGTCGAAGGCGGGCTGGAAGCGGCCGAAACCTTCGTCCGCAACGCCTGGGGCGATCGCGTCCACCGGCAGCAGCGCGCACCGCTCCATCCCAAATCGGCGCTGCAGGAATGGGCCGCGGCCAACGGGCGCAAGCCCCCGGTCTACGAACTCACCAACCGCGCCGGCCCGCACCACGCGCCCCGCTTCACCGTGACCGTCGCGATCAGAGGCGCGGGCGAGGCGTCGGCCGAGGGCACGTCGAAGCAGGAGGCCGAGACGGCGGCGGCGCTGGTGTTGCTGGAGAAATTGACGGCGTAGGCGGACAGGAAGAGAAGAGCCTTCGACAAGCTCAGGCCGAACGGATAAGTGGCAGCCCCCTCCTTTCGGTGAAAAATGTGAATCCAGACATCCCAACCCAGCGCTGCGGCACCGTCGCGATCGTCGGCGCCCCCAATGCGGGCAAATCGACCCTGGTCAATGCGCTGGTCGGGCAGAAGGTGGCGATCGTCAGTCCCAAGGCGCAGACCACGCGCACGCGGGTGATGGGCATCGCGATCGCGGGCGATGCGCAGCTGATCCTGGTGGATACGCCCGGCATCTTCGAGCCGCGCCGCCGGCTCGACCGGGCGATGGTTTCGGCCGCCTGGGGGGGAGCCGAGCATGCCGATCTGATCGCGCTGGTGGTCGACGCCAAGGGTGGCCTGGGATCGAAGCTGGAGATGATCCTCGATCGGCTCGCGGCACGGCCCGAACCCAAGATCCTGATTCTCAACAAGGTCGACATCGCCGCCAAGGAGAAATTGCTGGTCCATGCCCAGCGGCTCAACGAACGGCTCGACCTCGCCGAGACCTTCATGATCTCCGCCGTCACCGGTGATGGCTTGCCCGTCCTGCGCGCCGCGCTCGCCGCGCGGATGCCGGAAGGGCCATGGCATTTTCCCGAGGACCAGGTGTCCGACGCGACCGACCGGATGCTGGCCGCCGAGGTGACGCGCGAGCAGCTCTATCTCCAGCTCCACGCCGAGCTGCCCTATGCCGCCGCGGTCGATACCGAGAAATATTCGGAGCGCGAGGACGGTTCGGTCGAAATCCACCAGCAGATCTATGTCGGCCGGCCGACGCAGCGCGCGATCGTGCTCGGCAAGGGCGGCGTGCGGCTGAAGGAGATCGGTTCGAAGGCGCGCGCCGAACTGTCGAACCTGCTCGGCGTGCGCGTCCACCTCTATCTCCACGTCAAGGTCAAGCCGGACTGGGAAGAGGATCGGACACTCTATCGCGATATCGGGCTGGAGTGGGTGGAGTAATCGCCGGCCCGGCGTGACCTCACGCCGCCGGCAATGCGCCCGCCGCGACCTCGGCGACGTCGCTGGTATCGGCATGGACCTCCTGGCGGATGAGCCGGAGCGTCACATCGCTCAGATATGCGTGGAGCAGCGCGTCCAGCTCCTGGAATTCGGGCCAGAGGATCTGATTGACGAAGCCCTCGGGCACGCGCAGCATCACCGTGGTGTAACGCTGGCGGTAATAGCGAAACGGTTCGAGGCCATAGCGTCGGCACAGCGCGGTGAAGAGCTGCCGCGACCATTGATCGCCCATCGTGAACTTCATCTCGATCGGCGGATCGGTCCGCGCCATGCCCCTGAGCTTCTCGCGCACGCGCCCGAGCGCCGCCTCGGCAGCGTTGCGCTCGCCCGGGGTGCCGGCGCCGGCGAACAGCGCTTCGATCTTGCGGAGTTTATCGCGGAGGTCGGATTCGGTCGTCATGGCGCGTGATGGCGCGGGGCCGTCGCGGTTGCAACCGCAGAAGCCTGAAAACGGGGGCAGCTAGCCAGATCGGATTGGGTCTTTCGTCCCGATGACGACGTCGCGTAGGTATGCCGATCAATCGATCGCTAGGCCGTTTTGGGATCGGCGTCCCGCTGTTCAGCCAGCCATTGCTCCATGTCGAACGGCTCGGGCTCGCCGCTGTCTTCACCCTCCGCAAGTGCGTGCCGTAACGTCTGGAGCTGCGCGGCCGCCCGCGCTTTCCGCTTGATCTGGGCCATGTCGAGCGAGCCGGCATCGTCGCTCAATTCGCCGTCGACAAGTGCTTGACGCAACCGTTCAATCGACACCTCGCATTCTTCATCCGATGTGATGCGCGTCATCAGCCTGTCTCCTCAGATACCAGATATTGGTAGCAACGAGATTTTCTCGCAAGCCGTCAGTCACCTTGCCACTCGCCCAACGATCGCCTAACCACGCCTCGTCATCTGGGGAGTAGCCAGCCGTCCGGCTTCGGACGGGCTTCCGCGTCAACATACCTGGTCGAGAGGCCGTGGTGCGGAGGGAACGGGGTCCGTTCGGGCGAGACCAATGACGCTGAACCTCCGGTCCGGTCGGGCGGGGGGTGAAGCGTCATCGTCTCGAACGCCTGCCCGACCCCGGAGTCCAAGATGGAAGCCCTGTTCACCTCGACCGCGATCGTCGCGCTCGCCGAGATCGGCGACAAGACGCAGTTGCTCGCGATCCTGCTTGCCACCCGCTTCAAGCGGCCGGTGCCGATCATCTTCGGCATATTCGTCGCGACGATCGCCAATCATTTCCTCGCGGCGCTGGTGGGCTCGCAGGTGGCGTCGCTGCTCGACGGCTGGTGGTTCCGGCTTGCGATCGCGATCTCGTTCGTCGCGATGGCGCTGTGGACGCTGGTGCCCGACACGCTCGATGACGACGATGCCGGGCCGGCACGGCGTGGCGGCGCATTCCTGACGACGCTGTTCGCCTTCTTCCTCGTCGAGATGGGCGACAAGACGCAGATCGCGACGATCGCGCTCGGCGCGCGCTTTCATGACGTTATCCCCGTCACCGCCGGCACGACGCTGGGTATGATGATCGCCAATGTTCCGGCGGTGCTGCTGGGCAGCGCGCTGATCCGCGTGGTGCCGATGAAGACGGTGCGGTTCGTGGCCGCGGGCTTGTTCCTCGTCGTGGGATTGTGGATGCTGGCCGAGATGTTCGGCGGGTCCGGCAGCTGAACACCCACGGAGCGGCGGGCATCAGTCCCCGAGCACCTCGCGCACCCAGTCCGGCACGAGCTCGCCCGCGGGCCCCAGCCGCGTCTCGTGGAAATAGACGCTGCCGGCCGACGGTTCGAGGTTCAGTTCCAGCGTGTGGGCGCCATAATGCCGCGCGGTCTGGACGAAACCGGCGGCGGGATAGACCGCGCCCGACGTGCCGATCGAAACGAACAGGTCGCAGCCCGCCAGCGCCGCCTCGATCCGGTCCATCTCGTAGGGCATCTCGCCGAAGAACACGATGTCGGGGCGCAGCTTCGGCCGGCCGCAGCCGTCGCAGACGCTGCCCGGGGGCATCGCCCCGGTCCACGGCACCGCCTTGTTGCAGACCGCGCACAAAGCCGACAGCAATTGCCCGTGCATGTGGAGCATCCGCTTCGCCCCTGCCCGCTCATGCAGATCGTCGACATTCTGCGTGACGATCAGCAATTTGCCCGGCCAGGCGGCGTCGAGCGCGGCAAGCGCCGCATGCGCCGGATTGGGCTGCACCGTGCCGAGCGCGGCACGGCGGGCATCGTAGAAATCATGGACCAGTTGCGGATCGCGGGCGAGCGCACGCGGCGTGCAGATATCCTCGACGCGCTGGCCTTCCCACAGCCCGTCGGGGCCGCGGAAGGTGGCGAGACCGCTTTCGGCCGAGATGCCGGCGCCGGTGAGGATGACGATGCTGTTGATGTCGCGCATGACACCGACGATACCAAGCCGCGCCATGATCGGCTACGGCCCGTTTCCGGACGAACGGCTATTGCACGCGGGTCTCGTCCTTCGCGAATTCGTCCGCCTGCGCATACCAGTCGCCCTGCAGCATCTCGCGCGTCGCCGGCTGCACCGCCTCGAGGCCGATCTGCCGGGCGCGCTGCACGGCCGCCGTGCCGAGACCGCGAGAAACCAGCGTCTAACCTCGGGAAAATCGTCGAGGTTCTGGCCATGAAGGCGATGAAACCAGGTCCAGCCCCAGCAGGCGATATCGGCGATGCCATAGTCGCCGGCGATCCAGTCGCGACCGGCCAGACGCCGGTCGAGCACGCCATAGAGTCGCGCGCATTCATTGGTGTAGCGCTCGACGGCATAGGCATTGCCCTCGGCCGCATAGCGGCGGAAATGATGCGCCTGGCCCGCCATCGGCCCGAGCCCGCCGACCTGCCAGAACAGCCATTCCATCGCCTGCGTCCGCGCCGGCCCCTCGGCTGCGAGAAACCGCCCGGTCTTTTCGGCGAGATAGAGCAGGATCGCACCCGATTCGAACACCGGCCGCGATCCTTCGGACGCGTCATGATCGACGATCGCCGGCACCCGGTTGTTCGGACTGATCGCGAGAAAATCCGGGGCGAACTGATCGTCCTTCGTGATATCGACGATCTTCACCCGATAGGGCAGCCCGCATTCCTCCAGCCTGATGCTGGCTTTCCACGTGTTGGGCGATGGGAAATAATGGAGATCGATCATCTCAATAGTCCAGTGGCAGGCCGATATGGCGTTCGTAGATGCGGTCGCGATGCGCGAGCAGGATCGGGTCGAGCGCAGCCGCGACCACCTCGGGCAGGGCCGAATAGAAGGCCGCGACATAATCCGGGATCGGATTGACCACCTTCGGCAGCGGCCCGACCAGTTGCGAGAAACAGGCCCAATAGAGGTCTGCCGCGCTCAGGCGGTCGCCGACGAGAAAGTCCATCCCGCGCCGCTGCTGGGCGTGAAGCTGGGCCCCGAGACATAGTGCATGCTGAACCTCCGATCGCGAAGCCGACGGTTTGCGATGTTTCGCAAATCGGAGCGCCCTTCACTAATCGCCGGGGGAACGCCACGGACCTGCAAAAAGCGTCAGGATGGACCGGCCATCAGCGCGTCGCGAGCACGACGATCAGCGCCACCGCCAGCAGCGCCGCGACACCCTGCCAGAACCGGACCGGATCGCGCTCGATCAGCGGACGGTGCCCGACCGGGCGGATCGCGCGCGCGGCGCCCCCTTCCAGCATCTGGACCAGTTCGATCACATCGCCGAAACGCTTCGCCGGATCGACCGCCACCGCGCGCAGAATCGCCATTTCGAGCCAGCCCGGCATGTCGGGCCGATGGCGCGACGGGGCCACCGGGCGATCGAAGCGCGGACGGCTGAACGGCTCGATCTCGCCATAGGGATAGCGCCGCGTAAACATCCGGTAGAGCGTCACGCCAAGCGCATATTGATCGCTGGCGGCGTTCGCCGGAACGCCGTCGAACAGCTCGGGCGCCATGAAGCTGGGTGTCCCCGGCGCCTCGTCGCCCGCGAATTCGTCGATCCGCGGCAGGCGGGCGACGCCGAGATCGATCAGCTTCAACCCGCCATCCTCGGTCAGGATGACATTGTCGGGCTTGATGTCGCGATGGACGATCTCGAGCCGGTGCAGCGCCACGACGCCGCGCGCCAGCCGCGCGCCGATGTCGACGCCGCTGCGGATCGTGAGCGAACCCCGGCCGAGCCGAGTCTCCAGCGTTTCGCCCGCATACCAGGGCATCGCGATATAGAGCCGGCTCTGCCGTTCCTCGGCCAGTGGGATGACCGCGCCGACGAACGGGCTGTCCACGCGTGCGCCGATCAGCGCCTCGCGCGTGAAGGCAAGCCTGGCACCACGTTCGGACAGCGAGGCGGGCTTGGGAAATTTCAGTACGACCGGCGTGCCCCCGGCGGCCTCGTCCGCGGCCATGAACAGGCGGCTGTAGCGGCCATCGGACAGGATATGGCCGAGGCGGAAGCCGTCAATGCCGTCGCCCTCGGCCGGAAGCGGACCCGCGGTCAGGCGTTCGGCCATTGCCGCGACCGCGTCATGTTCGACCGCGGGCAGGCCGATCACGTCGATCAGGATCGCGGTGATATTGTCCTGCGATCCCGCCGCATCGGCGGCGGCGACGATCGCCTCGGCATCGGCCTGTGCCGATTGCCTGGCGCCGCACAGCAGTGCCAGCTTGCGGTCGGACAGCACGCCATGCACGCCGTCACTGGCGATCAGCAGCCGATCGTGCACCGCCAGCGCTTGTGTCCCACGGTCGAGCCGCACATTTGGCTCGATCCCGACCGCGCGGGTGAGGACATGGCGCTGGTCGGGATGCGGATGGACATGATCCTCGGTCAGCCGGTCGAGCTGGCCGTCGCGATAATGCCAGGCGCGGCTGTCGCCGACATGGAATATGGTCGCCTGCCGGCCGCGCAGCACCAAGGCGGTAAAGGTCGTCGCCGCGCCCGCGAGTTCCGGATCGGTGCGGCCGATCTGGTGCAGCCAGCGATTGAGTCCGCCGAGGGTCCGATCGGCCGCGGCGGCGATCCCGATCGTCTGCGGCTGGGCATAATAGCCGTCGATGAAGCCGCGCACGACGGTTTCGGCGGCGACGCGGCCGCCCTTGCTCCCGCCGACGCCGTCGGCCACCGCCGCGACGACGCCCATGCGCGCGCGCTCGGTCTCGCTGCCCAGCCAGACCGCGCCGAAATCCTGATTGTCCGGTCGTTGCCCGGCAATCGAGGCGAAACCGACGGCAATGTCGAGTCTGCCCTCCGGCCGCATCGTCGCGCTCCCCGTTCGCGCAGTCTTTGCGTCGCCTGTGCCGTGGAGGCAAGGCCGCGGCGTGCAACAGGGACGCCGACCCGGGCCGGCGATCGATCAACCGGGGGCGCCGGCCACCAATGTGACGATGATCGCCTGATCGGTGGTCACGCGCGCTGGATAGACCGTCAGCCGGCAGTCGCTGCCGGCCTCGGCGCCCGTGCGCAGGTCGAACGTGCGCTCGTGCAGCGGGCAGACCAAAGTCGTTCCGCCGAGCAGTCCGTCGGCGAGCGGTCCGTTGCGGTGCGGGCATGCCGCCTGCGTCGCGTAGACCTCGCCGCCCTGGGTGTGGAAGACGGCGACGGTCCGGTCGGCGACCCGGAAATTGCGCCCCTCGCCCCTCGGGATCTGTGCGAGCCCGCCGATGTGATGCTCCTGTGTCATGGTCATGCCTCCTCGCGCGCAGGGATGATCGATGCGAACTGGTTCGCCGTCTTCGGCCGGATGGCCTCCTTCCAGGGATCATAGGCGCCGTCGACCGAGGCCTGCATGTTGGCGTCGAGCGCGGCGGCGATGCCGTCGGCATCGTCGATCACGACCGCCCTGATCCGTTCGAGCCCGATCCGCGGCACGAAGTCGTAGGTGCGTTCCTTCCACTTCGCATTTTCGCGATAATATTGCATGAAGCGGCCGGCATATTTGATCACGCCGTCCTCGCTGTCGACGACGCAGAGCAGGTCGCCCTTGCGGATATGCGCGCCGGCGGCGCCGCCGATGTAGATTTCCCAGCGCCCGTCGCCGATCGCGACCGCGCCGACATCCTTGACCAGCGCCTCCGAACAGTTGCGCGGACAGCCCGCAGTGGCGAGCTTGAGCTTGGCCGGGCTGTCGATGCCGCGAAAGCGCTTCTCGATCCGGCCCGCGAGTCCCATCGAATCGCCGAGGCCGAAGCGGCAATAATCGCTGCCGATACAGCTCTTGCAGGTCCGGTAGCTCTTTCCCCAGGCCGAGCCGGCCGGCATGTCGAGCTCGCTCCAGACCGCCGGCAGATCGTCCTTGGCGATGCCGACGAGGTCGATGCGCTGGCCGCCGGTCAGCTTGACCAGAGGCACCTGAAATTTGACCGCCACCGTGGCGATCCGCATCAGCTCGTCGGCGGTACAGACGCCGCCGGGCATTTCGGGGATTACCGAGAAACTGCCGTCCTTCTGGATGTTGCCATGGACGCGATCGTTGATGAAACGGGCGTCACGTTCGTCCTCATAGTCGCCCGCCCAGATCGTCGCGAGCAGCGAGGCGAGCGCCGGCTTGGCGTTCGCATCCTCGATGCCCCCGCCCAGTTCGCGAAACACCGACGAGACCGATTTCAGGCCCATCGCGCGCACCGCATCGACCAGTTCGGGCTTCTTCAGCGCGATCGTCGGCACATAATAATGGACCGAGGGATCCTCCTCGGCGGCGCCGCCGCAGAACCAGTCGACCACCTCGCCGACCAGCGGCTTGCACGCGCCGCAGCCCATGCCGGCCCGCGTCGCCTTCATCACCGCGGGCGCGCTGCGCAGGCCGGAGCCGACGCAGGCGCCGATCGCCGCCTTGGTGACGCCGTTGCAGTTGCAGACCTGCTGGTCGGCGGGCATCTCGTCGAGCGTCACCTTCTGGCTCGGCGCGCCGAGATCGAAAAGCAAAGAGAGCCGTTCTTCGGGCAGCGGCGAATCGCGGTCGAAGGCCTGCATCAGATAGGCGGCCTTGGAGATGTCGCCCATCAATATGCCGCCCACCAGCCGGCCGTGGCGGACGATCAGCTTCTTGTAGGTGCCCTTGCGCGGTTCGAGGAACTGGATCAGCTCGTCGTCGGGTCCGGCGGGCTCGGTCAGCCCCATCGATGCGACCTCGACGCCCATTACTTTGAGCTTGGTCGCCAGTTTCGAGCCATGATAGGCGGCGGTCCTGTCGCGCCCGGTGATCTGGTCGGCGAAAACCTTGGCCTGCTCCCACAGCGGCGCCACGAGGCCGTAGACCTGGCCGCGGTGCTGCGCGCATTCGCCGACGACATGGACGTTGCGGTCGTCGACCGAGCGCATATGGTTGTCGACGACGATCGCGCGCTCGACCGTCAATCCGGCGACGACCCCGATCTCGCTATTGGGCTTGATGCCCGCCGAGATCACGATCATGTCGCACGGCAGGGTCGAGCCGTCCTTGAAGGCGAGTCCCGTCACGCGCCCTGCCGCGTCGAGCACGACCCTGGTTGTGGATTTGCCGAGATGGACGTGGACGCCCATCTTCTCCATCGCCACCTTGAGCATGTCACCGCCGGTGGCGTCGAGCTGCGCGCCCATCAGCCAGGATGCGAGATGGACGACATGGACCTCGCAGCCATGGTTGATCAGTCCGCGCGCCGCCTCGAGGCCGAGCAGGCCGCCGCCGATGACGATCGCGCGCTTCGCATCGCGCGCCGCCGCAGCGATGCCGTTGCAATCGTCGATGGTGCGAAAGCCGAAGATTCCGGCGCGCAACGCGTCTCCGTCATGGACGCCATTGATCGGCGGAATGAACGCGCGGCTGCCGGTTGCGATCAGCAGCTTATCGTAGGATTCACGCGTGCCCTTGTCCGATCGCACGATCCTGGCGGCGCGATCGATACTGATCACCCGCTCGCCGGCATGGAGCGTGATGCCGTTGTCGCGATACCAGTCGAGCGGGTTCATGAAGATATCGGCGGGATCCTGCACGCCGCTGAGGATGTTGGAGAGCAGGATGCGATTATAATTACCATAGGGTTCGTCGCCGAACATCACGATCTCGAACATCTCGCCGCCGCCGCGTGCGAGCACCTCCTCGACCGCACGGGCGCCGGCCATGCCGTTGCCGACAACCACGAGCTTCTGCTTCGTCATCGTGCGTCCTCCACCCAAATCAGATTTCCACGAGCCCGAAATCGAGCGCGACGATACCGATCGTGCCAAGCGGCGCCGCCACCGTCAGCGTGATCCGGGTACCGGGGTCGATGTCCTCGACGACCGCGAGCGGCACATGCTCGGAATCCCTGGCGCCGATGGGGAACAGCCGCATCGTCTCGCCGTCGCGCAGCACCGCGAGCACGACCAACTCGTCGCTCGAATTGCCGGCGCGCAGATAGACCGGCTGCGCGCGTTTGTCGGCCGCGACCGTATAGCCCAGATCGGGCGCGAGCGGCTGTGGCTGGTCATAGCCCTTCCCCTCGAACGTAAAGATGCCGCGCAGAAACCTGGGAGTTGCTTCCATCATGCCGTGGTCCTTTCCCGTGAAATATCGCTCGCATCGGCGGCCGCCATCTTCGTCAGCTGGGCGGCGCAGATCTTGAATTCGGGGATGCGCGACACCGGATCGAGCGCGCTGTTGCTGGTCAGGATGTTCGCATTGCCGCGGCCGCCCCAGTGAAACGGCACGAACAGCGTATCCATGCGGATGGCATGGCTGTAGCGCGCGCGCAGTTCGGCGGTGCCCCGCCGCGTCGAGACACGAACGATCTCGGCATCGACGATCGCGAGCGTCCGCGCCGCTTCGGGGTGAATCTCGACGAACGGCTCGGGCTGGGCGGCGTGCAGTTCGGGCACGCGCCGCGACTGCGCGCCCGACTGATAATGCGCCAATACCCGGCCGGTCGTGAGGTAGAAAGGATAGGCTTCGTCGGGCAGCTCGGCGGGCTCGCCATGGCGCACGGCGTGGAAGCGGGCGCGACCGTCATCCGTCGCGAAGGTCTCGAGGAAGGGACGCTGCGTCCCGGGATGCTCCGCGGTCGGACAAGGCCAGAACACGCCATCTTCGGCGGCGATGCGCGCAAAACTGATGCCGGCATAGTCGGCGACGCCCCCGGCCGAGGCGCGGCGCAATTCTGCGAAGGTCTGTTCCGCCGTTTCGCCGGGAAAATGTGCGCCGGCGCCCAGCCGCCCGGCGAGCGCGGACAGGATCGCGCCATCGGTCGACACGCCCGGCGGCGGGTCCTTCGCTTTGGCGCGGCGGATGACACGGCCCTCGAGATTGGTCATCGTGCCATCCTCCTCGGCCCATTGCGCCACCGGCAGGACGATGTCGGCTGCGGCCGCGGTCTCGGACAGGAAGGCGTCGGCGACAACGAGCAGGTCGAGCGTGTCGACCGCCCCGCGCAGCCGATCGGTGTCGGGGGCCGAAACGAGAATGTTCGACGCCATCACGAACAGCCCACGTACCCCGCCTTCAGGACCGAGCGCACCCAGCAGTTCGGATGCGGACAGCCCCGGTCCCGGCAGCGAGTCCGGCGCGACGCCCCAGATGGCGGCGATCTCGGCGCGGTGCTTCGGATTGTCGATCTTGCGATAGCCGGGAAGTTGGTCGGCCTTCTGGCCGTGCTCGCGTCCGCCCTGGCCGTTGCCCTGCCCGGTCAGACAGCCCCAGCCGCCGTGAGGCCGGCCAGGCGCGCCGATCGCCAGCGCGAGATTGATCAAAGCGAGCGTGTTGTCGACGCCATGGCGCTGCTGTTCGGGGCCACGCGCGGACAGCAGCATCGCCGAGGCGGCTTCGCCCAGCATGTGCGCCGCCCGCTCGATCAGCGCGGCGGGCACGCCGGTGATGCGCTCGACGCGGTCGGGCCAATAGGCCATCGCGATCCGTCGCACTTCCTCGAAACCGGTCGTGCGCCGGGCCACGAAATCCCGGTCGACGAGATTGTCGCGGACGACGACGTGGAGCAGGCCGATCGCCAGCGCCGCGTCGGTGCCGGGCGCGAGCTGGAGGTGGAGGTCGGCCTGGTCGGCGGTCGGCGTGCGGCGCGGATCGGCGACGATGAAATGGCCGCCGCGTCGCCGCTGCTCGTCGAAATATTGCATGATCGGCGGCATCGTTTCGGCGGGGTTGCCGCCGACGATCAAGATCGCGCCCGCGCCTGCGATGTCCTCCAGCGGGAACGGCAGCCCACGGTCGATGCCGAAGGCGCGAATCCCCGCCGCGGCGGCCGATGCCATGCAGAAACGGCCATTATAATCGATATTGGCGGTGCCGAGCGCGATCCGCGCGAACTTGCCGAGCAGATAGGCCTTCTCGTTGGTGAGGCCGCCGCCGCCGAACACCGCCATCGCGTCGCGTCCATGCGCGGCCTGGATCGCGCGGATGCCGGCGGCGATGCGGTCGAGCGCCTCGTCCCAGCCGGCGGGCCGCAATGCTCCGCCCTTGACGTCGCGCACGAGCGGCGTGGTCAGCCGGTCGGGCGCGTCAAGCAAAGCCGCCGCGGTCCAGCCCTTGCGGCAGAGACCGCCCTTGTTGGTCGGAAAGTCGCGCCCGGCGACCGCCCATCGTCCATCGATGTCCTGCGACAGCGTCATGCCGCATTGAAGCGCGCAATAGGGACAGTGCGTCTCGGTTGCGGCCGGTGACGACATCGCTAACAGCGTCTCTCGCAGGAGATCGCATCCACACCGATCATGATCGTCCCCGACATCGTTCGCCTCCGCATGCCCGGCCGCGCCGGATCAGATCCGCACGCCCTGGATCGCCGCACCCCAGGTCGTCCGCCAGCGCTTCTTGACCCCGGTGAGCCCGAACAGCGCGACGAGCGCGAGGGCCGCAAAGATCAGGAAGCCCGACTGATAATTGCCCGTCATCTGCTTCGCGAAGCCCAGCGAGGAGGCAAGGTAGAAGCCGCCGATCCCGCCCGCCATGCCGACCAGACCGGTCATCACGCCGATCTCGGCGCGGAAGCGCTGCGGCACGAGCTGAAAAACGGCACCGTTGCCGGTGCCCAGCGCCAGCATCGCGACCACGAACAGCAGCAGTGCGACCGGCAGGCTCGCGGGTCCCGTGCTGACGCCGGCCAGCGCCGCGGCAGCGACCATGTAGACGCCCGACAACGTCCTGATACCGCCGATGCGGTCGGCGAGCGCGCCACCCAAAGGACGGACCAGCGAGCCGGCGAACACGCAGCCTGCGGTGCAATAGCCCGCGACGACGGTGGTCAGCGCGAACTGGTCGGTGAAATAGATCGACAGCGACGCCGCAAGGCCGACGAAGCCGCCGAAGGTGACGCCGTAGAAGAGCATGAACCACCAAGCGTCGGCGGTCCGGAGCGGTTCGAGATAGGCGGCGAACGGCTTGGCCGGCGGAGGATCGGGCGCGTCCTTCGCCATGACCATATAGAGGATGAAGACGATCGTCAGCGGGATCACGGCAAATCCAAGCACGGCGTTCCAGCCGAACAGCTTGGCCAGCGTCGGCGCGAACAGCGCCGCGAAGACCGTGCCCGAATTGCCCATTCCGGCGATGCCGAGCGCCTTGCCCTGATGCTCGGGCGGATACCAGCGGCTGGCCAGCGGCAGCGCGATCGCGAAGCTCGCGCCGGCGAAGCCGAGGATCAGGCCCAGCACCAGCGTCGCACCGAAGCTGTGGACGCCGAGCAGGTAAGCGGAGAGCAAACCGCCGATCACGATGATCTGACTGATCGCGCCGGTCCGTTTCGGCCCCATGCGGTCAACGAGCAGGCCGTTGACGAGGCGCAGCACCGCACCGGCGAGGGTCGGCACCGCGACCATCAGGCCCTTCTGCGCGGGATTGAGCCCGAGATCCCTGGCGATGTCGGGCGCGAGCGGACCGAGCAGCACCCACACCATGAAGGCGAGATCGAAATACAGAAAGGCCGCGATCAGAGTCGGTCGATGGCCGGCCTTCCAGAACGCGCTCTGCATGCGAAATATCCTCCTCGATCGGTATCTCGCATGATCGCGAGCCGGCTTCCTCTATTCACAGCAGTTATGTTGCAATGCAGCAGAAAGCCCCGAAGCGGCGGCGCTGTCAATCCCTTCCGTCGCACCCGTCGCACTTTCTTTGGCCCGTCTCGCACCGCCGGCCGCCGCCTTGTCAAACAGCGGCACGGGTCGGGCACGTGCCCGGACCTCCGGAACGTCACCGGGACTGCTGGCGGCGCATGCGACGTGAGTCGCATGCGCCCCCCGGCGCGTGCCATCTCCCCGCAGCGCGTATCGCCGGATCGACCGAGGGGGCCGGTTTGGACCCGAAATTATGACGCCGCTGCGAAGCTTTTGTGTGCACCGCAATATGCCGCTATGACGCGCACGACATCCATGCCGATGGGGGGCGACTTGGCCAGCATCTACCGCACGATCGTGATCTTCGGCGCCACCGGCGACCTTGCCCACCGCATGCTGTTCCCGTCGCTCTACAACCTCGAGGGCGACGGCCTGCTGCCCAAGGATTTCGCCATCATCGGCTCGGGCCGCACCCGGCAGACCGAGGACGCGTTCCGCGCCGAGATCGATGCGGCGCTCGAAAAATTCCTCACCGACGGACAATATGACAAGGATCGCGTGGCGGCCTTCCTCGCGCGGATTCGCTATTGCCCGGTCAGCGTCGGCGAGGACGAGGACTTCCAGTGCCTGCGCGAGATGGTCGGCGATGCGGTCGGCGATGGCGTTGCCTTCTACCTCTCCACCCCGCCCTCCCTGTTCGCGCCGGTGATCGCCGGGTTGCAGGGCGTCGGCCTGACCGGCCCGACGACGCGCGTGGCGATGGAGAAGCCGATCGGACAGGATCTCGCGTCGTCGCGAGTCGTCAACGACGCTGTCGGCGCGGCGTTCGACGAATCGCGCGTGTTCCGGGTCGACCATTATCTCGGCAAGGAGACGGTGCAGAACCTGCTCGTCCTGCGCTTCGGTAACATGTTGCTCGAGCCGCTGTGGAACGCCAATGCGATCGAGCATGTCCAGATCACGGTGGCCGAGACCGTCGGGCTCGAAGGCCGCGTCTCTTATTATGATGGCGTCGGCGCACTCAAGGACATGGTCCAGAACCATGTCCTCCAGCTGCTCGCTCTGGTGGCGATGGAGCCGCCGGCGCGCTACGACAGCGCCGCGGTGCGCGACGAGAAGGTCAAGGTGCTGCGCTCGCTGCGGCCGATGACGCGCGACGATGTCGCGCAGTGCAGCGTCAAGGGCCAATATGCCGCGGGTGCGGTCGGCGGCCAGCCGGTCAAGGGCTATGCTGAGGAACTGGGCAAGGATTCGGGCACCGAGACCTTCGTCGCGCTCAAGGCGCATATCGACAATTGGCGGTGGAAGAACGTGCCCTTCTACATCCGCACCGGCAAGCGCCTGCCCAGCCGCCAGTCCGAGATCATGATCCAGTTCCGCCCCGTGCCGCACTCGATCTTCTCGGGCAATGGCCGCGGCACCAAGAGTCCGCTCGAGCCCAACACGTTGATCATCCGGCTGCAACCGGAGGAGAATATCCGCCTGCTGCTGATGGCGAAGCAGCCCGGACTCGACCGCGACGGCATCGACCTGAAGGAAGTGGGCCTCGACGTGTCGCTGAGCAACGCCTTCGCCAGGACACGCCGGCGGATCGCCTATGAACGGCTGCTGCTCGACCTGATCGAGGGCGACCCGACGCTGTTCGTCCGCCGCGACGAGGTGGAGGCGGCGTGGACGTGGATCGATTCGATCCACGATGCCTGGGCCAAGGCCGGGATCCAGCCGAAGAGCTATACCGCCGGCACATGGGGACCCTCGGCCGCGATCGCGCTGACCGAGCGCGATGGCGCGACCTGGCACGATTAGACGCAAATTCCTCCCCGGAACGGAGAGGATCAGGGCGCCCTGCAGGCGATCAGGCCGCGGACCGGCAGCGCCAGCGAATCGGCGCCTGCGCGATCGAGGCGCAGCGATCCGCTTTCGATCGCCGCGCCGCCGCGCATGTCGGTGCGGCCGGCGAGGTCGAGGTCGAGCGCGACCTGCGCCCGTTCGGTGCCATAGCTGATGTGGCGCGAGAAGCCCGATTGCGGGATGCCGTCGAAGGCGATGAAGGGCAGCAGCGTCACCACGCCGTCGAGCATGATTCGCGCGGTGCCGGTGCTGCTGTCAGCCGCCAGCAGCAGCAGGCGCCCCCGCCCCGCCGAATAGAGATAGAGCGCGCAGCCGGCGCGGGGCGGCCCCTGCGGCGGCAGCACGCCGAGGCCCTTGCTGAAGATCGGGCTGGTCGTGACCGCGCGCTCGCGGCCGGCCGCGGCGCAGCCGGCGAGCAACAGCGCCAGCAGGCAGGGCCATCTCATCGCCACAGCACCGCCGTCACCAGCCAGACCGGAAAGGCCGCGACGGCCAGCAACGCGCCGAACGGCAGACGCGTCGTCGCAGTCACCGCCTGCCCGCGCAAGGTCATCGCGGCAATCGCGCCAAGTCCGGCGAGGCTCGCGAGCAGCAGCACGAACGGCAACACCTGCCAGCCCAGCCACGCGCCGATCGCGCCGAACAATTTGGGATCGCCACCGCCGAGGCCCTCGCGTCCACGCAACCGGCGATAGGACCAGCCGATCAGCCACAGGCTGGCGAACGCGGCCGCAGCGCCGATCGCACGGTCGAGCAACAGGGGCGGCAATTGTAGGGCACCGCCTGCGAAACCCAGCACGGCCAGAGGCAGGGTCAGCCGGTCCGGCAGCCATTGATGCTCGACATCGAGCGCGGCCAGCGCGATCAGCAGCCAGCCGAACATCGCGCCGGCCAGACCGTTCCAGCCCGGCGCGACGAGCAATGCGGCGACGCCGACGAGCGCGCAGCCGCCCTCGATCAACGGGTGGCGCGGATCGATCGCCACACCGCACGTGCAGCAGCGGCCGCGCTGGACGGCGAAGCTTAGCAGCGGCACGAGGTCCAGCGGGCCGAGCGTGCGTCCGCAGCCGTCGCAGGCCGAGCGTCCGGTGGCGATGCCGCGCCCCTCGGGCCAACGGATCACGATCGTCGCGAGGAAACTGCCCGCAATCAGGCCAAGCGCACCGCCGGCCGCCGCACAGGCCGCCGGCTGCCACGCCGTCACGTCCGCGGTCATCATGGGCCGTTCATCAGGAGATCGCCCCGGCGTTATCGATCGGCACACAGGGTCTCCCACGGCGCAAATTGATAATCGTTGCGCGACTGCCTAGATGCCTCCCACGAAACGCAGCGTCCAGTGAAGGAAATCCGAATGTCCGCCGATCCCGTCGTCATCCTCTCTTTTGCCCGCACGCCGATGGGCAGCTTCCAGGGCAGCCTCGCCGGGGCGAGCGCGGTCGATCTCGGCGCGACCGCGGTCAAGGCCGCCGTCGAACGCGCCGGCGTGGCGGGCAGCGATGTCGAGCGCATCTACATGGGCTGCGTGCTGCCCGCCGGGCTCGGCCAGGCGCCCGCGCGCCAGGCGGCGCTGAGAGCGGGCCTGCCCGATTCGGTCGAGGCGACGACGGTCAACAAGATGTGCGGTTCCGGCATGCAGGCGGCGATCATGGGTGCCGACGCACTGGCGGCCGGTTCGGTGGACCTGCTCGTGATCGGCGGCATGGAGAGCATGACCAACGCGCCCTATATCCTGCAGAAGCATCGCGGCGGCGCGCGCCTGGGCCACGACCGGATCATGGACCACATGTTCCTCGACGGTCTCGAGGATGCCTATGAACCCGGCCGCGCGATGGGCAGCTTCGCCGAGGAAACCGCGGGAGACTATCAGTTCACCCGCGTCGCGCAGGACGATTATGCGATCGCCTCGCTGACCCGGTCGCAGGCGGCGCAGGCTTCGGGGGCGTTCGATCGCGAGATCGTCGCGGTCGAGATCGTCGGCCGCAAGGGGACGGTGACCGTCGACAAGGACGAACAGCCGCTGAAAGGCGACGCCAGCAAGATCCCGTCCCTCAAGCCCGCCTTCGCCAAGGACGGCACGATCACCGCCGCCAACGCCTCGTCGATCTCCGACGGCGCCGCCGCGCTGGTGCTGACGCGCGCGAGCGTCGCCGAGGCCAAGGGCCTGACGCCGGTCGCGCGCATCGTCGCGACCGCGGCGCATGCCCACAAGCCGGCCTTGTTCACGACCGCACCGGTCGATGCGGTCAACAAGGTGCTTGCCAAGGCCGGCTGGACGATCGGCGACGTCGATCTGTTCGAGGTCAACGAGGCGTTTGCCGTGGTCGCGATGATCGCGATGCGTGACCTCGGCATCGATCATGAGAAGATCAACGTCAACGGCGGCGCGACCGCGCTCGGCCATCCGATCGGCGCATCGGGCGCGCGGATCATGACGACGTTGATCGCGGCGCTGCAGAATCGCGGGCTGAAGCGCGGTGTCGCCTCGCTGTGCATCGGTGGCGGCGAAGCGACCGCGGTGGCGATCGAACTGGTGTGAGTTGGATCCTCCCCGGAACGGGGAGGACTTTCTACTTCCACCCCCCATCGCGCGCGGCTTTCTCGGCGGTGGCATCGAGCGGGTCGCCGGCCATCATCGCCTGCGCCGCGTCCATCAGCGAGCCCGACGACGCCTGGCGGTAGTCGGTGCGCGCCGCCGCGGGGTCGCTGACCGTCCGGCGCAACTGCCAGGTCTTGCCCGCGCGGCAGGCGATACCGTCGAGCGCCGGGCCCTCGAAGGTCCGGCACATCGCGCCGTCCTGCGCGCGGAAGGTCAGGCCGATCCGGATCGCGGCGTTCGCGGGCTGCGCCGAGGCCAGCCGCGTATCGAGAGCGGTCGCCAGGCTTCCGCCGGCGACCAGCGCGCCGCCGTCGGCGCCCGGTGCGGCTGGCATCACGCCGCGGCCGACGAACAACCCGAGCAGGAGGCACGCGGCCATCGCCATCGCCGTCACGATCCAGCCGCGCGGGCGACGGGCGGTGGCGATGTCGACGACCTTGCGCTCCTGGTCGAATCTCTCCCGGTCGAACAGGGCCGTCAGCCGATCGGGCAAAGGCGCGTCGAGCACCGGCGCATAATGCGCTGCGAGTCTCGCTTTCAGCGCGCGCTCGGCGGCGACGCGCTTTGCCAGCGCCGAATCGGCGGCAATCGCCCGCTCGACGCGCGCCATGCCGAGTTCGTCGAGTTCGCCGTCGACGAACGCCATCAGCGTCTCGGTATCGATCGCGCTCATGCCGCCTCTCCCAGTCGCTCGATCAGCGCGGCGCGTCCGCGCGCCAGCCGCGAGGTCAAAGTGCCGATCGGGATGTCGAGGATATCGGCCGCCTCGCGATAGCCGAAGCCCTCGACCAGCACGAGCAGGATCGCCTCGCGCTGCTCGCCCGGCAGCGCCGTCATCGCCTGATCGACATTGCCCAGCTCGACGCGCGCCTCGATCGCCGCGTCGCCGCGGTCGCCGACCGTCGCGCCAGCGTCTTCGGGCGCCATCAGCGCGTCGCGGCGCCTGCGTGCTCTGGTCTCGTCGATCCACATATTGCGCATGATCCGGTACATCCAGCTATCGAGTCGCGTGCCGGGCTGCCATTGGTCGCGCGATCGCAATGCACGCTCCACCGCCGCCTGGCACAGATCGTCGGCATCGGCGGCATTGCGGGCAAGACCGGTCGCGAACCGCCGCAGCCGCGGCAGATACGCCATCAGGTCGTGTTCGAATCCCGTCACCCGCAATCGCTCTCCGATCTTCAGGGACTAAACGACGCTGCCCGCACGTTTCATCCCTGCATCATGACTTTTTTCAGACGGCGGCGTAGCACGGCCGGCCGGTCCCGACAGGAACAACCATGCGCAGAGTATCGATCCTGCTGTCCATCATCGGCCTCGCCTTGCCGATGGCGCTGGCGGCACAGCTCAGTCTGCCGCTGCCCACCGCCCCGGTCGGCGATGTCGCCAGTCGCGTGACCGGTGGACTGACCGGCGATCTGATCGAGCGGCTGCCGCGCACCGACGTGGTCTACCGGCTCGCGGATGCGCGGATCGCCCGGCTGCGCGAGTTGGTGCGGGCGCATGGCGACAGCATCGAGATCGACGATGCCGGCCAGCCCGCGGTCCGCGGCCGGCTGGTCGTGATCGGCGCCGATGCCGCGACGCTCGATCGCGCCCGCGCCGACGGCTTCGGCGTCGCCGCCGAGGAGACCGTAGAGGGTCTCGACGTGCATTTCGCGACGCTGTCGGCACCGCGCGGCATGAGCCTGACACGCGCGATCAGGCGGTTGCGCAAGCTGGCGCCGAATGCGGAGGTCAGCGCCGATCCGCTCCATGAGGTCAGCGGTGCAGGTCTGGGCGGCCCGGGGCTGGGTGGCACAGGACTCGACGCGGGTGCGCCGCTCGCGCAGCCTGGAGGCGGCCGTGCGGGCGGCACGATCGGCCTGATCGACGGCGGCGTCGCGCGACATCCGGCGCTGACCGGCGACATCGAGCAGCGCGGTTTCGCCACCGGCGCGCCGCGCGCGAGCGATCATGGCACGGCGGTCGCCTCGCTGATGGTCGGCCGTGGCGCCATCGCCGGTCCCGCCGGCGGCACCCGGCTGCTCGCCGCCGACGTCTATGGCAATGATCCGGCCGGCGGCAACGCCACTGCGATCGCCCGCGCGCTCGGCTGGCTGACCGTTTCCGGCGTGCGCGTCGTCGCGATCAGCCTGGTCGGCCCGCGCAACCCGCTGCTCGCCCGCATCGTCGCAGCGGCGCAGAAGCGCGGCGTGCGGATCGTCGCCGCGGTCGGCAATGACGGCCCGGCCGCGCCGCCGGCCTTCCCCGCCTCCTATCCCGGCGTGATCGCGGTGACCGGCGTCGATGCGAAGAATCGCGCGCTGATCGAGGCCGGCCGCAGTCTCCATCTCGATTTCGCCGCGCCCGGTGCCGACATGCTCGCCGCGCGGACCAATGGCGGCGTCATGGCGGTGCGCGGCACGTCGTTCGCCACACCGCTGGCGGCCGCGCGACTGCTGCGCCTGGGTGGCGACGTCGCGGCGCTGGCCGCCCAGGCGCAGGATCTCGGCCGCAAGGGGCCGGACAGCGTCTATGGCCGCGGGCTGGTGTGCGGCGATTGCCGGACGCCGAAGCGCTGATCGAAAAAATTTCGCGCATCAGGGAAGAAAGCCCGATCCGCCGTCGTTGCCGCTGCGAGGACGCCTTTGCAGGCGCCCGACGAAAGCACGACTAGGAGATCGGACCATGAAGAAGACCCTGATCATCGGCACCGCCATCGCTCTGGCATTCGGCGCGACCCCCGCTTCGGCACAATTGCTCGGTGGCGGTGGCGGCGTCACCGGCGGGCTGGGCGGCAGCCTTGGCGGAACGCTAGGCGGCACGATTGGCGGCACGATTGGCGGCGTTCGCGATACGACGACTCGCACCACTGGCGACCTCAACCAGCGCAGCCGCGTGCGCGCCGACAAGAAGGTCGATCGCAAATCGGGCAAGGCCTCGACCAGCGCCAGCGGCTCGAATGCCAGCTCCGGAGGCGTGACGTCGGGCAGCAGCGCGCTCGGCCGCACGGTCGACGGCGCGGTCGGCGGCACTGTAACCGGCTCGGGCAATGGCAGCGCCGCCGTCGACACCGCCGGCACCGACGATGTCCGCGGCGTGGCCGACACGGCGCGCGGCGCCGTCGGCTCGGCGCGCGACCAGGCGTCGGGCCTGGCCGGCAATGCGACCGGTGCCGCATCGGGATCGGGTTCGGGCTCAGCTTCGGCTTCGGGTTCGGGTTCGGGTTCGGCGGCCGGCAGCGCGGCGGGTGACGCGGGTCAGCTCGCTCTGTCGGGCACGTCTGCCGCCAGCGGCGCGGGCGCCTTCGCGGTTTCGCCGGGCATGCTGGTGCAAGACGCCCGCGGCCGCGCGATCGGCACCGTCCGCGAGGTGAAGACGACCGCGGAAGGCAGTGTGCAGAGCGTGCTCGTCACCGTCGGCAACGGCACCGCGAGCCTGCCCGCGACCAACTTCTCCGGATCCGGCAACGTGCTGGTTTCGGCAATGTCGAAAGGCGACGTGAAGGACGAAGCCGAGGACCAGTCAAAGGACTGATCGGACAATTCGGTCGGCGCTTCAGCCCCTCCCTCCCGGGGAGGGGCTTTTTCATGGAACCACTTCGCCCGGCTCGAGGCCCCAGATATGCGCTTCCTCGACGAAGCCGCCGCGGCCGAACACGTCGATATAGCACCAGCCGCGCGCGCATTTCGAAATGCGGCCGACGACGCCCGGCGCGGCGCGCCACGACACGCGCGCGGCGAGATCGGGCGCGGCGCGCAGCGGATGGATGTCGCCCACTATGATCGCGGTGCGGGTCTCGCTCAGCAGATTGGCCTGCATCCAGCCCTGCGTGCCGTCCGGATCCTCGATCTTGCGCCAGTTGGGGATCGAGGCGATCACCTTGATCGGCAGATCCGCGCGAACATAGACCCAGCTGATCGGGAATTGCCGCCCCGGTCCCGTCCGCATCCGCGCCTTGCCGGCGGAAATCGACGCCCAATAGGGTGTCGTGCGCTGCGCCTCGGCCGGGCCGACGCCCAGCAGGCACAGCGACAGGAAGATTGCCCCGAGCCGGAAAAGTCTCACGCTACGCATTACAGTCCCCTTGGTCCCACGCGGCCGACAGTGGCAAAAGCGCGGGGTCGCTTCAAGGCGGCATGCCGGCCGCTTGACGTTCGTCCCGCGCCGGGCCAATCGCTGGGGTCATGGCAGACCCGCGTCGCAGCAACCCTCTGATCGTCGTCACGCGCAAGCTGACCCCGGCGGTCGAAACGCGCATGACCGAGTTGTTCGGCGCGACGCTGAACGCCGACGACCGTCCGTTCGACCGCGCAGCGCTGGAAGCCGCGGTCGCCGGATGCGACGTCCTGGTCCCCACCATCACCGACGACATCGATGCCGCGCTGATCGAGCGGGCAGGTCCGCAGCTCAGGCTGATCGCCAATTTCGGCAATGGCGTCGACCATATCGACCTCAAGGCCGCGCGCGCGCGCCGAATCCTGGTCACCAACACGCCCGGCGTTCTGACCGAGGACACCGCCGACATGGCGATGGCGCTGATTCTCGCCGTGCCGCGCCGCGTCGGCGAGGGCGAGCGGCTGATCCGGTCGGGCGGGTGGAGCGGCTGGAGTCCGGTCGGCATGCTGGGCCGGCGAATCACCGGCAAGACGCTGGGCATCGTCGGCATGGGCCGGATCGGCCAGGCGATCGCGTTGCGCGCGCGCGGCTTCGGCCTCAAGATCCGCTATCATAATCGCCACCGCCTGCCCGATGTCGTCGAAAAGGCGGTCGATGCGATCTGGTGCCCCGATCTCGACGAAATGCTGACCCAGGCCGACATCGTCTCGGTCAACTGCCCGCACAATGAAGAGACCCATCATCTGCTCGATGCCCGGCGGCTGGGGCTGATGAAGCCCGACGCCTATCTGATCAACCTCGCGCGTGGCGAAATCGTCGAGGAATCGGCGCTGATCGACGCGCTCGAACGGGGGCGGATCTCGGGCGCCGGACTCGACGTGTTCGCGCATGAACCGGCAATCGATCCGCGGATGCTGGCGCTCGATAATGTCGTGCTGATGCCGCATATGGGCTCTGCGACGTTCGAGGCGCGCGACGCGCAAGGCGCCAAGGTGATCGCCAACATCCGCGCCTGGGTGGATGGGCACCGCCCGCCCGACCAGGTGCTCGAAGGCTGGATCTGAACGCGCGCACCCGCGCCCGATGCTAGCCCTTTGTGAACCATTGCTGCGCTAGAGCGCGGCGGGGCAATAACGGACAAAGGTCTTTTCATGCGGGCTCGGCTCGGTAGGACGGGGATCGGTAAAGCGGCGATCGCCGCCATCGTCGCCGGCGGTGCGGCAGCACCGGCGATGGCGCAGGTGCCGATCCCGGACAGCAGCATCGCCGGCAGCGTCACGCTCGCGGCGGTGATCGGCCTGCTCGCCGCGATCCCGGGCTTGGCATTGCTGGCAACCGCGCGCGCGACCGGCGAAGCGGTGGCCGGCGTCGCGACGCGGGCGATCGCGGCGACCGCGGGCATCGCCTTGCTGTGGGCGGTCATCGGCTTCACGCTCGCGAACGCGCCCGGGACCGCGATCATCGGCGGGCTTGGCTACGTCCTGCTCGGCGGCCAGCCCGACATGGGCGTGGTGCTGATCGAACTCGCGCTGGCCCTGGCCGCCGGCGGGATCGTCGCGCAGGCCGGCGGCGCGCGTGGCGGGTTCGGCTGGAGCAGCGTCGTGGCGATCGCCTGGGTGCTTTTGGTCTATGTGCCGATCAGCTGGTGGGCGCGCGGCGAAGGCTGGCTGGCCAATTTCGGCGCGCTCGACGCGGGCGGCGGGCTGACGCTGCATCTGTCGGCCGGCGTCTCGGCGCTGGTGCTGAGCCGGATCGCCCGGCCCGCGAGCACGGACGGCAGCGCCGTGCCGATCAACGTCATGGCCGCGACGATCGGCGGCGCGCTGGTCTGGATCGGCCTGCTCGCCTTGATCGCCGGCACGGCTGCGGCGGCGGATAGCGACATGGCCGGCAGCGTCACCAATGGACTGGTCGCCGCGAGCGCCGGCGCGCTGGTGTGGCTGGGCATCGATCGCATCCGCACCGGCGTCGCCAATCCCCTGTCTGCGCTGCTCGGCGGCGTCGCCGGAATCGCCGCCGTCAGTGCCGGCGCGATCTATATCGGTGTCGCCGGCGCGATCATCGCCGGCGCGCTGGCGGGCGGAATCGGGGCGGTGATCGCCGGCGCCGACGGACGGCGGACGGCGTTCGCGACGCATGGCATCGGCGGCGCGGTCGGCGCGGCGCTGCTCGCCTTCCTGTTCCTGCCGGTGCTCGGCGGACCCGGCTACGAAGCGGGCGCAACCGTGTTCAACGCCTTCACCGCCGAAATGATCGCCGTTGCCGCGGTCGTGCTGTGGTCGGCGATCGTCAGCCTGTTGATCGGTTATGCGGTGGCGACGGTGCTGCCGGCGACAGGAGACTGATCGGCCGGACTCAATCGTCGAGCTGCGCCAGCCAGTCGGAGATCATCCGCCGCCCCGCCGCGACGATCCCCGGTCCCAGCCGTTCATGCTCGACGGCCAGCCGGTTCGGACAGTTGCCGGCCGCCGCGATATAGTCGCGGCCTTCCTCCACCCAGATATTGAACCGCTCATCCTCGCCCATCTCCGGGTGGCATTGCAGCGCCAGCAAATTCGGTCCGCGGCGGAACGCCTGGTTGGCATAAAGCGCGCTCGACGCCAGCCGCTCGACGCCCTCGGGAAGATCGAACGTGTCGCCATGCCAGTGGAGGACCGGCACGTCGGCGATCGGCGCGAGCGGATTATCGCGCACGCCGTCCGCCAGGGTCAGCCGCGCGAAGCCCACTTCCTTGGCGGGCCCCGGATAGACGCGCGCGCCCATCGCCGCCGCGATCATCTGCGCGCCCAGGCACACGCCCAGGGTCGGCCGGCCGGCGGCGATGCGCAGCGCGAGCCGGGCGATCTCGCAGTCGATCCACGGATACGCAGCGCGTTCGTAGACGCCCATCGGCCCACCCATCATCACGACGAGATCGGGCGACAGGAAATCGGCCGACGCGAACGCCGGATCGATCACGTCGATGCGATCGATCTCGTAACCGGCCGCCTCGATCGGTGCCCGAAAGCCGGCGACGCCTTCATAGGGTACATGGCGGATGATCAACGCAGTCTTCATGCCGGGCGTCATAACCCGAGTCCAACGATAGAGAACTCAGAGTTTCTTTTGACGCCGAAAGCCGGACTCAATCCCCGGTCAGGATGCGATCCATCAATTGCTTCACCGACGGTACGAAGCCGTTGGAATAGAACGGGTCGCGCTTGAAATTATAGGCATTGTGGCCCGCGAACATCAGATTCTGCTCGACGTCGCCGCCATGCGCGATGTCCTGCAGCGTCTTCTGGATGCAGAAGCTGCGCGGATCGGCGAGCCGGCCGGTCGAGTTGGTATCGCTGTCCATCCACGACGAGAAGGCGCACTGGCTGAGGCAGCCCATGCAATCCGCCTGATCCTTGCGGATCACGATCTTCTCCGCCGGATTGACGAACACCAGCGTGTTGTCCGGGGTCTTCAGCGCGTCGGTGAAGCCCAGGCCGTGCCATTCGCGCGCGCGCAACAGATCGTTGCGGGTGACCCAGAAATTCTTGCCCTTCACGCCGACGTCGAGCTGGAACTGGTGATCGCCCGCCGCTTCCAGCGAGAAGGCGATCTGCCGTTCGGAGCGCGCCTCGAGGTTGCGCAGGAACGGCGTGCGCACCGCGCTGGAATAGAAGCCGGTCGGCGAGAAGCGGTGGAGCAGGACGTCGCCCGCCTCCAGCGTCATCAGCCGCGACTTCCAGCCGTCGGGAATCGGGCTTTCGCGCGTCAGCAGGGGCCGCGTGCCGAACTGGAAGGCGATGCTGCCCAGTTCGGGATTGTCGATCATATGCTCCCAGTCGCGCAGGAACCAGACGCCGCCCGCCATCACGATCGGCACATCGTCCGAAATGCCGCCCTCGCGCATCGTCTCGCGCAGCGCCTTGACGCGCGGAAACGGATCCTCGGGCTTCAGCGGATCCTCGGCATTGGAGAGCCCGTTATGGCCACCGGCCAGCCAGGGATCCTCATAGACCACCGCCGCAAGCCATTCGGATGCCTTGGAATAGGCACGCTTCCACAAAGCGCGGAAGGCGCGTGCCGAGCTGATGATCGGCAGATAGCTGACTTCGTAGGAGGAGGTGATCTCGCTGAGCTTGTAGGGCATGCCGGCGCCGCAGGTGACGCCGGCGACCATGCCGCGGGTCCGCTCGAGCACGCCGTGCAGGATGCGCTGGGCGCCGCCCATTTCCCACAGCACGTTGATGTTGATCGCGCCCTTGCCGCCCGACAGGTCGAACGCGCGCTTGACCTGCTCCACGGCGCCTTCGATCGCGTAATGGATCAGTTCCTCGTGCCGCTCGCGCCGGGTCTTGGCGTGATAGACCTGCGGCACGATCTTGCCGGTGGGATCATAGCTGTCGGCATTGACCGCCGAGACCGTGCCGATTCCGCCCGCCGCCGCCCAGGCGCCCGAACTCATATGGTTGGACGCGGAGACGCCCTTGCCGCCCTCGATGAGCGGCCAGACCTCACGCCCCCCATAGACGATGGGCTTCAGACCTTTGAACATCGACGCTCCTTGGAACTTCCCTGGCAGGCCGCTTATACAGCGGAAGCGCGTCCCATGCACCCCATCAGGACAACGCAGGTTATGTTTGCGCCCTAGCCGAACGCGCGAGGTTCGCCAAGGGCTTCGCCATAGAGCCGCGCATAAGCGCCGATCATCACGCGTTCGTCATAGGCCGCCGCCGCCTTCGCCCGGTTCGCGCGGCCCAGTTCGGCACGCAGATCGGCATCGGCGCAGAGCCGTTCGAGCGCCTGCGCATAAGCGGATTCGTCGGTCGCCGGCATGATGAAGTCGGTGTTCGCGGGCGCGACCATCGCCATCACGTCGCCGACGTCGGTCGACACCGCCGGCAGCCCCGCCGCCATCGCCTCGACCAGTGAAATCGGGAATTGTTCGCTCAGCGACGACAGCGCGAAGATGTCGAACAGGCCGGCATAACGCCACGGCCGATCCAGGAAGCCCGGCATCAGCACGCGATCGGCGATGCCGCACCGCTCAGCCTCCGCGGCGATCGCAGCGCGTTCCGGTCCCTCGCCGACGATCACGAGCTTCACATGGCGCGGCTGCGCGGCGACCGCGCGGACGAGCCTGGGCAGATCCTTGACCGTGCGGAGGCCGGCGATCGTGCCGACGACCACGTCGCCGGGCGCGCGCTGCAGCCCCGGTATCGCGTCCGGTTCCGGCGGCTGGCGGTAGAGATCGACCCTGATCCCGTTGGCGATCCGGATGGCCTGCCGCTTCCATGATTCGCAGGCGACGCGTTCGAGCCGCGTCGACGGCACGACCAGCGCATGCGCCGCGGTGAACGTCACGCGGCGGAACAGATTGCGTTTCCAGTTCAGCCGTTCGGCCTCGTCGGCATTGAAGCCGTCCTCGTGGTGGACCAGCGGCGGCCCGCCGAACAGCCGCCGCGCGCCGAGGCCGTCCATCGATCCCCAATTATAGCTGAGCACCAGATCGAAGCGGCGCATGTAGCGCGCGAGCCGGCGATAGCGCGCGACCCCGGGCAGGCCGATCAGCGACGGCGCTTCGGTGGGAAAATCCACGACGATGCCGGGGTCGATCGCATCGCGTGCCGCCAGCGCTTCGGGCACGGCCGACAGGATCGTGTGCCGCGCGTGATCGCCGAATGCGTTCATCAACTGGACCGCGCGCGCCTCCTTGCCGCCGAGCATGAAGGTGGAGTGGAGGTGGAGGATATCGACCGGCTTCATGTCCCGGCCGACAGCACCCGCGCCAGCAGCCGGTCGATCGCCGCCGTCGCCTCGGATTCGGCCAGAGTCGGCGTGTGGCCGGTGCGTTCGATCGTGACCGTCTCGGCGAGCGGCAGCGCCGCCATCATCCGGTCGAGCGTCGCCAGGCTGAGGACGTCGGACAGCGCGCCGCGCACCACCAGTACAGGCACGTCCTTCAGCGGTGCCAGCGCCGGCCACAGATCGATGCCCGCTTCACTCCCCGGCAGCTGGAACGGCTCGGCGATCCTGGCGTCATAATCGTAGACGATGCGACCGGCCGCGGTCAGCCGGTAGAGCCTTTTGGCCATGGCCAGCCAGTCGGTCAGCTCATAATGCGGATAGACATTGCTCTGGATTTCGGCGAGCGCACGCGCCGCATGCAGCCAGGTCGGCCAGCTGCCGCCCTTGCCGACCGAGGCGCGGATCCGGGTATTGCCGGCCGCCTCGATCACCGGACCGACATCGTTGAACAGCGCGCCGGCGATCCGTTCCTTGCCGGCCGAAGCGAGCAGCATCGTCACGATGCCGCCGAGCGAAGTCCCGAACGCGACATAGGCGCTGATCTTCAGCTCCTCCAGCAGCCGCTCGATATCCTGGACGTAGGTGAGCGGCACATAGGTCATCGCGTCGCGCGAATAGGCGCTCTCGCCACGGCCGCGCAGATCGACGCAGATCACCCGCCAGGCGCCGGCCAGCCGCGCCGCCAGCGCCGCGAAGTCGCGCGCGTTGCGGGTGAGCCCCGGAATGCACAGGATCGGCGGCCGACCATCGGCGCCGCCCGGATAGTCGCGATAGTGGAGGCGCAGGTTGTCGTTCGACCACCAATACCCATCCACATAATCCGCCATGCCCGCGCCTCCATGAAGCTGCCCCCATATCGCGGCATGATGGGGCGGCGGCAAGCGGCGTTGGGGATGGGCTGACAGGGCAATAGGGTGAAGACACAGGCAGACGTTCCTGCGCATTCTATGCCGTCATCCCGGCGAAAGCCGGGACCCATAAACGCCGAACGGTCAGAAAAGAGTGCTCAACCCTCCGGTTCATCCTTTGAATTGCGGTGTTTATGGGTCCCGGCTTTCGCCGGGATGACGGGGAAGGAAAGATCACGCATTTACCCGATTGCCCTGGCACCCCGTGCTTGCACCAACCCACAGCCCGCCCCCATATCGCGGCATGACGATTTCCCCGCTCCCGCCCGCCGCCCCGAATCGCCACGCCGTCGCATTCCGACCCGAGGCCGCGATCCTCGCGCTGGGCGACGCCTTCTACGATCCGGTCGATGCCGCGAACTTCCCCGAAACCCGGCTGCGCTTCCGCAACGATCGCGCCGCCGCCGCGGTCGCGCTCGACGGCTTGAGCGATGCCGACTGGGTCCGCCATTTCGGCCGCTTCGATCCGTTGCCCGGCTCGCTCCAGCGACCGCTCGCGCTGCGCTATCACGGCCATCAGTTCCGCGTGTACAATCCCGACATCGGCGACGGGCGCGGTTTCCTGTTCGCGCAAATGCGTGACGGCGCCGGCCGGCTGATGGATCTCGGCACCAAGGGATCGGGCCAGACGCCGTGGAGCCGGTTCGGCGACGGGCGGCTGACCTTGAAGGGCGGCGTGCGCGAGGTGCTGGCGACCGAGATGCTCGAGGCGCTGGGCGTCGACACGTCGCGCACCTTCTCGCTGATCGAGACCGGCGAACAATTGCATCGCGGCGACGAACCCTCGCCCACCCGCTCGGCGGTGCTGGTGCGGCTGAGCCACGGCCATATCCGCATCGGCACGTTCCAGCGGCTCGCCGCGCTGCGCGACGTCGCCTCAATGCACCGGCTGATCGACTATTGCCTCGTCAATTTCTTCGGCGAGGAACCCGGCGCCGACGGCGCGGCGCGGCTGATCGGGCATGTCGTGGCCGGCGCGGCGCGGCTGGCGGCGGGCTATATGGCGGCGGGCTTCGTCCACGGCGTGCTCAACACCGACAATATCGCCATCACCACCGAGAGCTTCGACTATGGCCCGTGGCGTTTCACGCCCGAATGGGATCCGGCCTTCACCGCCGCCTATTTCGACCAGACCGGGCTCTATGCCTATGGCCGGCAGGCGGAGGCGATCCACTGGAACGTCGTCCAGCTCGCGATCGCGCTGCGACAGGTAGCCGAGGCCGACGTGCTGGTGCCGCATCTCGACGGGTTCGGCGCGGCGTTCGAAGCGGCGATCGTCGCCCACATGCTGTGGCGGCTGGGTGTCGTGCCACGCGGCGAGCAGCCCGATCTGGCGCTGGTGCAGGCGATCGAGCAGGCGCTGGCGGCGCGGACGGTGACGATCGACCGCTTCTTCTTCGATTGGGCCGGCGGATCGCTGCGCGGCCCCTCGCCCGCAGACGCCGTCTATGCGTCCGAGGCATTCGCGCCATTCCACGCGGCGATCGCCGGCTATGCGCCGGCGCGGGGCCTCGACCATCCTTACTGGTCCGATCATGGACCCTGTTCGATGCACATCGACGAGGTCGAATCGCTGTGGTCTCGGATCGCCGCCGAGGACGACTGGAGCGTGTTCGAGACCAAGGTCGCGGCGATCCGGCGAATGGGGGAAGCCTTGCGCGCAGCCTAGCGCGGCGGCAATTTCGCCCCCTCAGGCTGCACCCGCGCCAATGGCACCGGGTTGATCGAGACGCCAAACAGGCGCCAGCGGCCGCCGACCCACTGGTAGTAGAGATCGAACTCGATGGCGACCGGCCGCAGCCCGAAATAGCCCTGCAGCCGCAGGACGCCAGGCTGGACGATCGAGGGCGTCCGCGTGAAGGTGGGGGTGAGCAGCAGGCAGTTCGACAGGTCGATGTTCTGCGCGCGCAGGTTCGCGAAGATCTGCGTCAGCTGCGCGGCGTCGTTGTTGATCTGGAAGCCGGGCGCCGACAGGTCGCGCAGCACCGAATAATTGCCCGCGATATTGCCGTGATCGACCGCGACCATCGTGCTCCAGACCAGCTTCGACAATTGCAGTTCGTCGGGCACCGGAACGCTGGACGGCGCGGGCGCCTGCGGCTGGGAACGCTGCGGTTGGGTTTGCGGCCGCTGGGCCTGGCCGAACGCAGCGGTCGCGCACAGGCCGGACAGCATCAGGCCAAGCGCGAAACGGGCCGGGGCATGAAGCCCCGACCCGTTCGCTTCACGCATGCAAACGGCAATCACCATGCCATCTGGAATCCGCCGCGCGCGCCGATCTCGCCCGAGTCGAAGCCGACGCCGACGCCGGCCGAGATCGCAGCGTGCGTGCCCACGCGGGCGCTGAGCGCGGCGGTGCCGGCCGTCCGGTTCTGGTAATAGCCGACGCCGCCCGACACGGCGAAGCTCGTCCCTTCGGGCAGCGACGGCGATTCCATCGCCAGCGCCATGGCGACGCCTTCATTGGCCTTGCGGATATCACGGCGGTTGAGTTCCGCGAGATCGAACAAGGTCGCCTGACCGGATTGCAACGCGGTGATCTGCGTGTTCTGGAACGCATTGACGCCCTGGATCGCGGTGATCGCCGAACCCTGCGCGGCATTTTCGGTCTGCAGCGCCGCGATCGCCGGGATGATCGTGGTGTTGCGGCCGAGCGTGCCCGAGGCATCGACGGTGGCAACGCCGACGACGCCGGACTGCGCGGCGGTGGAGGCGGCGATGTCGCCCACCGTCACCGAACTGCCGACCCCGCCCAGCACGACCTGATTGGCCCGGCCCGCGGTGGCGCCGAAACCGATCGCGGTCGAACCCGCGACCTCGGCGAACGCATTCTTGCCGATCGCGGTCGAGTTTGGACCGAGCGCGGTCGCCTGATGACCGACCGCGAGGCTGAGATTGCCGGTCGCCGCCGCCTGCCAGCCGAACGCCTGTGCGCCACGGCCGGATGCGAGCGCCTCGCCGCCGACCGCTGTCGAGTGGAAGCCGGTTGCCTGTGCGTTATCGCCAACTGCCACAGCATCCACGTCGGACGCGACCGACAGGTTGCCGACCGCCGTCGAGGTCTCCGCCGACGCGACGGCGCTCTTGCCGACCGCCGTTGCCCGCTCGCCGCTCGCCACGGCCTGATGACCAGACGCCAGCGTCAGCGCGCCGGTTGCCTGCGCCTGCCAGCCGAACGCCTGCGAACCGCGGCCCGAGGCGACCGCCTCGCCGCCGACCGCTGTCGAATGGAAGCCCGTCGCTTGCGCTGCATCGCCCACCGCCACGGCATCCACGTCGGAAGCAACCGACAGGTTGCCGACAGCCGTCGAGGTCTCTGCCGACGCAGTTGCATCCTCGCCGACCGCCGTCGCACGCACGCCGGTCGCCGAGGCAAGATGCCCGACCGCCGTCGCGCGTTCTGCAAGCGCGTCCGAACGCCAGCCGAAGGCGCTGGCGCCCGGCCCGAGCGCTTCGGCCTCGCCGCCGACGGCGGTGGTCGAATTGCCGGTGGCGGTCGCCGGTGCCAGGCCGGCATCGTCGGCACCGATCGCAACCGCGTCGATGCCCGTGGCGCTCGCCGACGCGCCGACCGCGGTCGCGCCGTCAGGGCCTGCGGTGGCGAGGACGCCGCATTCGGTGTTGTTCACACCGAGCACCGTCGCATTGCATTCGGGTGTTACATCGGCCCAGGCCGGAGCCGCGATGCCGACGGTCAAGATACTGGCGGCTGCCAACAGCGCGCGCCGCATTCCCTGCAGATTCGGAGTCATCCTTGGTTCCTTTTTCGTTACACCGATCGAACCAATTTTATGGCGCTTTACGCGGCCGCGACCCCGATTTCTGACTCGTCGGTTGCGCGGACATTATGCTGCTCGCACGCGACTTGCAATTCACGTTCATCCACCATTCAGCGAATTGACGCCTGGCGGCCGGACACCATGCGGGAGACAGCACGACGCCTGACACCATGCGGGTTGACCTTTACCCGGCCAAGGTGCTGGAAAGCAGGGCAAGGGCGGCAAGGTATCGATGGCAGCGCAGCATTTTATCTCCACCGAACCGGCGACCGGCACCAGCCTGTGGGAAGGCCCGGTCGGCGATGTCGACGTCGAGGTTGCGGTCGCACGCGCCAACTGGGCATCCTGGGCGTCGCGCTCGCTCAGTTTCCGGATCGAGGCGCTGCGCCGCTATGCCAATGTCGTGCGCGGCAAGGCCGAGCCGTTCGCCGATCTGATCGCGCGCGAGACCGGCAAGCCGTTGTGGGAGGCCCGCACCGAAGTCGAATCGGTCATCGCCAGGGTCGAAATCTCGATCGCCGCCTATTCGGAGCGGACGTCGCAGCGCCGGATCGACGGCTCGCTCGGGCTGCGCACCGCGCTGAGGCACAAGCCCCACGGCGTGCTGGCGGTGATCGGGCCCTATAATTTCCCGGCCGATCTGCCCAACAGCCACATCGTGCCGGCGCTGGTCGCCGGCAACGCCGTGGTGCTCAAGCCGAGCGAGAAGACGCCGGCGGTGGCGGCGATGCTGGTCGAGTGCTTCCACGCGGCGGGTATCCCGAAGGGTGTCGTCCGCCTCGTCCAGGGCGGGCCGGCCGAGGGCAAGGCGCTGGCCGGCCATCCCGATATAGACGGGCTGCTGTTCACCGGCTCGGCCTCGACCGGACTCGCGCTCAACCGCCAGTTCGCGACGAGCCCCGAGAAGATCCTGGCGCTGGAGATGGGCGGCAACAACCCGATCGTGGTCTGGGACACGCCGGACATCTACGCGGCCGCCACGATCGTCATCCAGTCCGCCTTCACCACCGCCGGCCAGCGCTGCACCGCGGCGCGCCGGCTGATCGTCCGCGACGGCGAGCATGAGCCGCTGATCGCGCAGATCCTGCGCATCGTCGACCGGCTGATCATCGGCGCACCGCACGATAGCCCCGCGCCGTTCATGGGCCCGGTGATCGACAATGACGCCGCCGACGGGCTGACCGAAAGCTTCCTGTCGCTGATGATGAAGGGCGCGCGGCCGATCCGGCATCTCCAGCGCCCGAGCGCAGGCCTGCCCTTCCTCACCCCCGCGCTGATCGACGTGACCGAGGTTGCGCAACGGCCCGACGTCGAACTGTTCGGCCCCCTGCTGCAGGTGATTCGCGTGCTCGATTTCGACAGCGCGATCGCCGAGGCCAACAACACCCGCTTCGGCCTGTGCGCCTCCTTGCTCAGCAACACGCCGCAGCTCTACGACAAATTCTGGGCGAACATCCGCGCCGGCGTCGTCAACTGGAACCGGCCGACCAATGGCGCGCCCGCGAACGCGCCGTTCGGCGGCCAGGGCTGGTCCGGCAACAACCGCCCAAGCGCCTTCTATGCCGCCGACTCCTGCGCCTATCCGGTGGTGTCGTCCGAGACCGAACAGCTCCGCGCCTCGATCGGGATCGGATTGCGGGACGATTGAGACGGTGGGATGGCGCCAGGGGCGCTACGAATTGCGAAAGGAAATCGTCGCGGCCTTTGGCCCCAACCCCTCTACCGCTTGCGGGAGAGGGACAGGCGCGCGCAGCGCGCCAGGGTGAGGGCCTGAGCGTGGCGCGCCTTTCGTGCCCTCACCCTCGCCGCCTGCGGCGGCTTTCCCTCTCCCGCAAGCGGTCTAAGCGATGCACACATCTCCATTTTCGATGGAATGTCAGCCGCTTAAGCCCCTCCCCTTCAGGGGAGGGGTTGGGGTGGGGGACTCGGGAGAAAATTTCGACATCGACGGACGCAAGCCAAGAAATGGCGGAAATGCTCGCTTCGCTCGCCACCACCCCAACCCCTCCTCTAAAGAGGAGGGGCTTGTTCCGGCGCGATCCCAAAATGTGTGCATACCTTAGCGCAAGCGGTAGAGGGGACCCGCTTCAGGGATGGACGCATTCCCTATCCCTATGATCTGGAATAGCCCAACTAGGCCAAACGCAACAAAGTCTCGATTGTCGCCCGGCGGTGGCGGGGCCATTTGCGCATCATGGAAATTCCCTCGATCGGTAAAGTCTGGCTGGTGGGCGCGGGTCCGGGTGATGCCGATCTGCTCACCGTGCGCGCCGCGCGCTTGATCGGTGCGGCGGCCTTGATCGTCCATGACGGGCTGGTCGATGCCCGCATCCTGGCACTGGCGGCGCCCGGTGCAGAACGCGTGTCGGTCGCGAAGAGCCGCAGCCGCCACACGATGCCGCAGGACGAGATCAACGCGCTGCTGGTGCGCGAGGCGCTGGCCGGACGCGACGTGCTGCGGCTCAAGGGCGGCGATCCGTTCGTCTTCGGCCGCGGCGGCGAGGAAGTGCAGGCCTGCCGCGATGCCGGCGTGTCCGTAGAGGTCGTGCCCGGCATCTCGGCGGCGATCGGCTGCGCGGCCGAGGCGCTGCTGCCGCTCACCCATCGCGACGCCGCGAGCGCGGTCAGCTTCGTCGCCGGCCAGTGCAAGGGTTTGTCTGAGCAGGACTGGTCGGGTCTCGCCGGCAAGGGCCGCACGCTGGTGATCTACATGGGCGTCGCGACCGCGGACGCGATCGCCGACAAGCTGATCGCCGACGGCGTCTCCCCCTCGATCCCGGTCGCGGTGCTGGAGAAAGGCGGCCGCGCCGATCGGCGTGCGTTGCGCACCCTGCTCGCCGATCTCGGTACCATGGTCGCGCGCGAAGCCGTGGCCAGTCCGGCGATCATCGTCGTCGGCGAGGTCGCCGCTTATGCCGATGCGAGCGACCGGCTCGCATCATTTGCCAAACAGGCGGAGCTGAATTCGTGAAGATATTGACGGGGAATGATCTGAAGACCGGGGCCGTGACCTGGTGGACCGGCGAGGGCTGGTCGATCCATGTGGAGGACGCGGCCGACGTGGGTGAGCATGGCGAGTCGATCGCCGCCGCCGAGGAAGGCGCGCGCCGCGTCAACGCGCCCTATGTGATCGCGGCGCAGGCGACCGCCGAAGGCCCCCGCCCCGCGCACATCAAGGATCGAATCCGCGCGCTCGGACCCACCGTTCGGCTCGACCTGACGCTCAAGCCGGCCGATCCGGCCGTGGGCGAGTGGGTGATCTGATGTCCGCGATCGGCCCATCCAAATCACCCATGACGGCTGAGGCCGCGCGGAGTTCGGGAACCACCAATGTATAAATACGACCATTACGACCAGGCCATCGTCGACGCCCGTGTCGAGGAGTTCCGCGACCAGGTCCGCCGCCGCATCGCCGGCGACATGACCGAGGACCAGTTCAAGCCGCTGCGGCTGATGAACGGCCTCTATCTGCAGCTCCACGCCTATATGCTGCGCGTCGCCATTCCCTATGGGACGCTCGACAGCCGGCAGATGCGGATGCTCGCGCATATCGCGCGCAAATATGATCGCGATTACGGCCATTTCACCACGCGCCAGAACATCCAGTACAACTGGATCAAGCTCGAGGACGCGCCCGACATCCTCGCCGACCTGGCGACGGTGGAGATGCATGCGATCCAGACCAGCGGCAATTGCATCCGCAACATCAGTTCGGATCAATATGCCGGCGCGGCCGCCGACGAGGTCACGGATCCGCGGCCGTGGGCGGAGCTGCTGCGGCAATGGTCGACCTTCCATCCCGAATTCAGCTATTTGCCGCGCAAGTTCAAGATCGCGGTGATCGCCTCGCCCACCGACCGCGCGGCGATGCGGCTGCACGACATCGGCATCGAGATGGTCGAGCGCGACGGCCAGCTCGGCGGACGCATCTTCGTGGGCGGCGGCATGGGCCGCACGCCGATGATCGCGCCCGAAATCAAGGACTTCGTCACCAGCGCCGACCTGCTCTCCTATCTCGAGGCCTGCCTCAGGGTCTATAATCGCCACGGCCGCCGCGACAATATCTACAAGGCGCGGATCAAGATCCTGATCCACGAACTGGGCGCCGACGAGTATCGCCGCCAGGTCGAGGCGGAGTTCGCGCACGTCAAGACGCTGGGCCTCGATCCGCCCGCGGCGGAATATGATCGTATCGCCGCCTTCTTCGCGGCGCCGGCGTTCGATGCCGATGCGCCCGACGCGATCGACCGCAGCGATCCCGACTTCGCTCTCTGGGTCGACCAGAACGTCGCCGCGCACAAGCAGCCGGGCCATGCGATCGTCACGATCAGCCTGAAGCCGGCCGGCGGCATTCCCGGCGACGCCAGTTCGGCGCAGATCGACCTGATGGCCGACCTTGCCGAGCGCTACAGCTTCGACGAACTGCGCGTCACCCACGCGCAGAACATCGTGTTGCCGCACGTCCGCAAGGCCGATCTCCACGCGATCTGGATGGCACTGGCCGACGCTGGGCTCGCCGAGGCCAATCTCGACCTGATCAGCGACATCATCGCCTGCCCCGGCCTCGATTATTGCAGCCTCGCCAATGCGCGCTCGATCCCGGTGGCGCAGAAGATCGCGGCGCGCTTCGCCTCGCCCGAGCGCCAGCGCGACATCGGCGAACTGAAGCTCAAGATCTCGGGCTGCATCAACGCCTGCGGCCACCATCATGCGGGCCACATCGGCATCCTCGGCGTCGATCGGAAGGGCACCGAGAATTACCAGCTGCTGCTCGGCGGATCGGGCGCCGAGGATGCCAGCCTCGGCAAGATCACCGGCCCCGGCTTCGACGAGGACGGCGTGGTCGATGCGATCGAGCGCACGGTGGAAAAATACCGGACGCTGCGCACCGATGGCGAGCGCTTCCTCGATACCTATCGCCGCGTCGGCATGGACCCGTTCAAGGAGGCGATTTATGGGTGAGCTGCGCTTTCGCGACGACGCGACGCATGACGAGCCCGCCGTCACGCTCGATTCCTTCCTCGATCAATCGAACGCCACCGCGGTGCGAATCGAGCCGGGCGACGACGCCCGCGCCCTGCTGCCGCATCTCGACCGGCTCGCGCTGATCGACGTCAGCTTCCCGAAATATCGCGACGGCCGCGGCTATTCGTCGGCGCGCATCCTGCGCGAGGCCGGCTTCAAGGGCGAGTTGCGCGCGTCGGGCGACGTGCTGGTCGACCAGATCGCCTTCATGCGGCGCTGCGGCTTCGACAGCTTTGCGCCCGACGCGCCGCTCGACCAGGCGGTCGTCGCGGCGAGCCTGGCCCGGTACGAGCATGTCTATCAGGGCGCCGCCGACAGTGCCGTGCCGGTCTGGAAACGGCGTCATGGGTGAACCTGCATTGGCCCGTCAGCGCGACCTGATCGACGTCGGTCCGCGGTTCACCGCGGCCGATGCGATCCGGCTCAACACCCAGTTCGGCGACAGCGACACGCAGACGATGCTGAAAACCGTGCTCACCGAGAAACTGGTCGGCGACGTTGCGGTGGTCTCGTCGTTCGGCGCGGAATCGGCGGTGCTGCTGCACCTGATCGCCGCGATCGATCCGTCGACGCCGGTGCTGTTCCTCGACACCGGCAAGCATTTCCCCGAGACGCTGGCCTATGCCGACGCGCTGTCGGCGCGGCTGGGCCTGACCGACCTGCGCGTGCTCAAGCCGGATGCCGCCGAACTGGCGAAGCGCGACGAAACCGGGCTGCGCTGGTCCTATGATCCCGACGGGTGCTGCGAGATCCGCAAGGTCAGGCCGCTCGAAAAGGCCCTCGACGGCTTCGATGCGACGATCACCGGCCGCAAGGGCTTCCAGTCGCGTACGCGCGCCGGCTTGCCGCGGTTCGAGCTGGAGGGTGACCGGCTGAAGGTCAATCCGCTCGCGAGCTGGAGCGCTGCCGATATCGACGCTTATTTCGAAGCGCATGATCTGCCGCGCCATCCTCTGGTCGCCGACGGCTATCCGTCGATCGGCTGTGCGCCCTGCACCAGCAAGGTGCAGGCGGGAGAAGATCCGCGCGCCGGCCGCTGGCGCGGGTGGGACAAGGTGGAATGCGGCATCCATGTGCCCGTGGTCGATCCCGAAGACCCGGCGAACCAGCCGGTTTTCTGATCCGAAACAGCTGTTTGTCCCACGGGCTCGGGGTGACGATTCTCACCCCGACACGATCAACGCGAGTAATTACTCGCGAACTAATTTGCTTTTGGGCTGGAACTCGACCGCTCATTGAGTCATCCTGTGTTCAGGAAAACGCATCCGGGTCGCTCCGCAGCACGTATCCATCTCGGGCTGCTGAAAAAAAGAACAGACGAAACAGACCGCAGACGTTCAACAGGAGCACGGATCCATGAGTCGTATAAAGCGTACTCTGTCGGTGGCAGGCGCTTGCGCGCTCGCTGCACCGGCACTCTTCTTTTCCGCCCAATATCTCAGCCCGGCCGCCGACCACCTCGATGCGCCGGGCCGCACCGATCCGCAGGTCGACGCGACGCCCGATACGCCGGCCGACATCGCCGACGTCTACACCTGGCACAGCGACACCAAATTCGTCGTCGCGATTACTTTTGCGGGTCCGCAGCCGCCCAATCGCGCAGCCTTTTATGACCGCAACGTGCTCTATCAGATCAACCTGTCCACCGATGGCGTGCGCGACACGGTCGAGATTCCGATCCGGATCCGATTCGGCCAGGGCGGCGGCGGCAATGGCGTGCAATTCTCCGGCCTGCCCGGTGTGACCGGCACCCTCGAAGGGTCGGTGGAGACCAATCTCGCCGCCCCGAACGGTATCCAGGCGCGCGCAGGTCTGTTCGACGATCCGTTCGCGTTCGATCTCCAGGGCTTCCGTGAGACCCGCTCGTCGGGCACGCTGAAGTTCAAGAATGATCGCAATTTCTTCGCCGGCCAGAACGACACCGCGATCGTCATCGAGATCCCGCGCTCGGTGCTGGGCAACGGCACCAATCCGGTCGACGTCTGGGCCGCGACCTCGCGCTTCGGAGGGCAGCTGTAATGCGTAACATCAGAAAAGCCCTGCCGATCGTCGTCTCCGTCGCGCTGCTGACGGTGCTCGCCGCCTGCAAGCAGGGCGGTACGCCGATCGTCGCCCCGACGCCGGCCGCAACGCCGACGCCGACGCCGACGCCAACCCCCACGCCGACACCGACGCCGGCCGGGTTCAACGTCACCCCCTGCCTGACGCAGATCGTACCGGGCACCGGACGGACGGTGGCGAGCCTCGTCATCCCCGACACGATCCAGGTCGACATGTCCAAGCCGTCGGGCTTCCCCAACGGCCGTCGCCTGCCCGATCCGGTGATCGACGTGACCCTGGCGGTGATCTTCCTCGACCTGACCGTCCACAGTCCGCTGACCTTGTTCAACATACCGTTGGGGCCGCCGGCGAACGACGTGCCGTTCCGCGCCGACTTCCCCTATCTCGCGCCGCCGCAGGGAACACCGCCGCTGTCCCCGACGACCGGTTCGGGCTTCGACTTCCGGACCGATCCGGAATCGGCCTATGTCCGCGTCGATCGCATGGGCATGCCGGCGGTTGCGACGGCACTGGTCGGATCGTCGATGAAGAATGCGTTCAACGACGACAGTCCGAGCAACGACGTGCAGGGTGGCGGCAAATATGCCGGCGAGTTCACCGCCCAGTTGACCGCCCTCACCAATGCGCTGGCCGACGATCTGGTCGGAGCAGGGCTCACGCCCTGTGCCGATCCGGCCTGAACGCACTGAGTTCGCGGCCGGCATCCGATCCCGGATGCCGGCCGCGAACGCCTTATGCCTGACGGTGCCCCCGACGGTGCGAGACGTTCCGCCCCGATGCTCACGACCACCGATCGGCCAGATGCTGAACTGATGACCGTTGCCACCGCTCCGCAAGCGTCCATGCTGAAGCCGGCGCTCAGGATTCTGGTGCCGGCGACCGTCGTCGCGCTGCTGCTGTTCTTCCTGACCCGGCTGCTCCTGCAACCGCCCCCGCCGCTTCCGGCGCCTCCGCCGAAGCTGATGAGCAGCGGGGTCGCGCAGTCCTATGCCGAGGCCGTCGCCCGTGCCGACGACGCCGTCGAGGGCGCGTCCGCGCGTGCGAAGGCGCAGGCGGGCAACTGGCTGCCGCTCGAATCGCTGGGCCGCGCGCAATTCGCGCGTGCGCGGCTGACCGGCGATCTCGCCAGCTATGCCGGCGCCGACGACAGCTTCACGCGTGCCTTCGCCGGCCTCGAACCCGGTATCGGCCCGCATCTGAGCCGCGCCGAATTCTCGCTCGGTGTCCACCGGCTCGCCGCCGCGGTACCCGATCTCGACGCGCTCGATCATTATGCGGTCAAGCCCGACGACAGCGAACGCGCAGAGATCGTGGCGATGCGCGGCGACATCGCCTTCTATCGCGGCGACTATGAGGGCGCGCGGCGTCTCTATGGCGATGCCGAGACGATCGCCGCCAATCCCGGCATCGACCTGCGCTTCGCGACCCATGCGATGCGGCTGGGCAAGCCCGAAGACGCGCTCCGCTATCTCGATCGCGCCGAACATTACGGACCGACGATCGCGCCGCAACTGGCGGCGCGGATCGCGATCCAGCGCGGCATGGTCGAACGCAGCCGCGGCGACTGGGACGCCGCGACCCGCCATTTCGCGTCGGCGCTGAAGATCTTTCCGGGCTGGTGGCCCGCGGAGCAGCAGAGTGCGGCCATGATGGCGTTGCGCGGCGACATGCCGGGTGCCATCCGCCGGTTCACGGCGCTGGCCGCGCGCACGAATCAGCCCGAGCCGATGGACGCACTGGCCGCGCTCTACCGGGCGTCGGGCGATGTCGCGCGGTCGCGCCTGTGGTCGGCGCGCGCAGCATTGCTGTGGGAGGAACGACTCAAGGTCTTTCCCGACGCCTTTGCGCTCCATGCGATCGATCATCTGCTCGCCTTCGGCGACGCGGCGCGCGCGCTGACCCTCGCGCGCGCCGCCTTTGCCGCCCGCCCGTTCGGCGAGACCGGCATCGCGCTCGCATCGGCGCTGCTTGCCAATGGCCAGCCGGTCGAAGCGCTGGCGATGCTCGATCGCGTCCACGCTTCCGGTTGGGTCACGGCCGAACAGCATCTGCTCTCGGCGCAGGCGCTGGCGATGCTGGGCCGTGGCGCCGAGGCCGAGAAACAGCGCGCCGATGCGCGCGAAATCGATCCGCACAGTTCCGATCGCAACCCCGCGTTGCTATGGTTCGATCATTAGGGTGATCTGTCGGGAAGGTGAGCGTTGATGTCGGCCGGCTGGATCACCCGATTCATCGTCACGCTCGGCGCACTGCTCGCCTTTGCCGCACCGGCCGGCGCCCATCTGACGCCCAATTCCGAGATCCAGCTCGAGATCGGCCAGCGCGAGGTCGTCGCCGAGATCGCGATTCCGCTGACCGAACTCGAATATGCGATCGGCCGCAAGCTCGCGGTGACGCCGGACGGCAAGCTTGGCGCCGATGCGGCCGGCGTGACCGACTATATCACCCGCAGGCTCGCCTTCGCGTCGGCCGGCAAGAGCTGGCGGCTGACGCCGCGCAGCACCTTCCTCGTCGACAATGCCGGCCAATATGACGTCCATCTCGCTTATGCGGCGACCCCGCCGGTCGGCGTCTCGCCGCGCAAATTCGATCTCGACTATCGCGGCGTGATCGACACCGTCCCCAGCCATTTCGTGCTGGTGCTGGTGCGCAGCGACTATGCCGGCGGAGCGATCAGTCACGATCCCGAACTGCTCGGCGGGTTGCGTGGCCAGGCGACGGTGCTGAAGGTCGATCGCGGCGACGGCAGCGCGCTCAAGGGCTTCGCCGCCTCGATCGGACTCGGCATGCAGCATATCGCCGAGGGTCACGACCATCTGCTGTTCCTGCTCGCTTTGCTGCTGCCGGCGCCGGTGATCGCCGCCGGCCGGCGCTGGACCGGCTATGCCGGCGTCCACGCGGCCGGGCGCAGCCTCGTCCGCGTCGTCACGTCGTTCACGATCGGCCATTCGATCACCTTGATCGGCGGCGCCTTCTTCAACTGGAAGCTGCCCGCGCAGCCGGTGGAAGCGATGATCGCGCTGTCGATCCTGATCTCGGCGATCCACGCCTACCGGCCGATCTTCCCGGGCCGCGAGGGCGTGGTCGCCGCCGGCTTCGGGCTGATCCACGGTCTCGCCTTTGCGACCGTGATCGGCAATTACGGCCTCGATCCGTGGCAGAAGGCACAGTCGATCCTGGGCTTCAACCTCGGCATCGAGCTGGTTCAGCTGCTCGTCGTCGCTTGCGTGATGCCCGCGCTGATGATGCTGGCGCGCGCGCGCGCTTATACGCCGGTGCGCATCACCGGCGCCGCATTCGCCTTCGTCGCGGCGACGGCGTGGCTGGTCGAACGGCTGTTCGGCGCGACCAACGTGCTGGCGACGACGATCGACGAGGGGCTGGCCTATGCGCCGTGGCTGGTGCTGGCGCTGACGATCGCGGCGGTGGCCGTGTTCCTGAACCGACGGAAGAGACTGGCCTGAATCCCTACCCTCTCCCGCTTGCGCTAAGCGATGCACACATCTCCATTTTCGATGGAATGTCAGCTGCTTAAGCCCCTCCCCTGTAATAGGGGCAAAACTGGGGGCAAGTGCGGGCTTTTTCGCTTGCGTTGGGAATCGGTTTACGATTCACCCTTCGGATGGTGCCGCCGGGAAACATTGACGAGCTATCGAACGTCGAGCTTCGCGCT